>Ga0123340_1003373_pt1 | contig 14933 bp, 16 predicted proteins | sample SirMexnodulemix_FD_89961 | JGI IMG/M metagenome (GOLD analysis project Ga0123340, IMG submission 89961) | Root nodule microbial communities of legume samples collected from Mexico - Siratro Mexico nodule mix | ecosystem: Host-associated > Plants > Roots > Nodule | place: Mexico: Nepantla... | reverse complement strand
GAATAATATCTAGTAATAATAATAATAATAACAATATTAAAAATGACATTAATAATAATAATATTAATAATAATTTTACAATTAATAATATTATTAATACTATTGATGTTATTATTAATATTATTAATGGTATTACTAATATTATTAATGCTAGTATTAATAATAATAATAATGTTATTAATAATAAAAGTAATTATAATAATATTATTATCAATATTAATGTTATTTGTTCTTATGGAGCCTGAGGGCCAAGAATAATAAAAGTTCTTGCGGAGTCTTGAGGCTAAGAACAAGACTTTAAGGTGCCAACTGTGCTGATCCCTCTGAATTTCTATTCTCCGGTCGCCAAGGTGGAGGAAAGATCCTTATCAGAAGTACTCTGATCTCTCTCACTGGAGTCCTTGATTATCAGAAGTGAACTGTATCAGTTGGGGTCTATTTTTTTTCAAAAGTCCTTTAACTCTACTCACTGTTCATTATTTATACTATTATGCATGGCGTTACGAGGAAGATGTATAGCCTTTTCTATCCGAGATATGATGAATGTTCTACACTGTGTCAGGGGGAAGAAGTGCAGTCTCCTCTACATAAGATTGTCGTTCTGCACTATGTGTCAGAGGGAAGACGTGCAATCTCTTTTGTGTAGGATATGATTGTTGTTCTGCACTATGTGTCAGAGGGAAGGCGTGCAGGGTATGATTGTTGTTCTGCACTGTGTCAGAGGGAAGACGTGTGGTTTCTTCTTTGTTAGGTGATGGGAGCACCATTTATTGGGATTTGTTTCTTTGTCAGCTATAAGATGCTCGTTCCCAATGCAAGGAGAGTGGGGATATTGGTTTGTTGGCATTGGCTTGGTACTTGTCGGCCTGTGTTCTTGTAGGTCTGGGCATTTGTTAGTTTGGTTACTTGTCGGTTTGGGCACTTATCGGACTGGTTACTTGTCAGCCTGGGTACTTGTCGGCCTGGGTTCTTGTGGGTTTGGGCAATTGCTGGCATGGGTACCTGTCGGCCATACTCCTTGCTGGCCATATAGTACACAAGCCTCCCAAGCTTGAGTAGTTGTTGAACTACGAGGAGCTTGATAAGTGGTGTTGTCGGCCCTATTCTTTGGTGGTCATGTTGGTTTGGATACTTGTTGGCCATACTCCTTGATGGTCGTATAGTACACAAGCCTCCCAAGTTTGAGTAGTTGTTGGACTACGAGGAGCTTGATAAGTGGTGTTGTTGACCCCACTCTTTGGTGGCCATGTTGGCTTGGGCACTTGTCGGTCATACTCCTTGATGGCCATACTCCTTGATAGCTATACAGTACACAAGCCTCCCAAGCTTGAGTAGTTGTTGGACTACGAGAAGCTTTATAAGTGGTTTGTCGGTCCCACTCTTTGGTGGTCATGTTGGTTTGGGTACCTGTTGATCATATTCCTTGATGGCCATATAGTACACAAGCCTCCCAAGCTCTTGTAGTCTTTAGATTACAAGAGTTTCAGCAATAGAATGTTGTCGACCATGCCTTCTGGTGGTCGTGTAGTACACCAACTGATGTTGTTGGTCGTGTTTTCTGGTGGCCGCGTAATGCATCAACTAATGTTGTTGGCCATCATTTTTTGTTGCTCGTGCTAACTATGGGAAATTCGTGCCATTTTCAGGCTGGTACAGTTTTTTTCCCTACTTAAGGGTTAGGTTAGGTGTGGTTTTTGGGCCTTGGGCCTTCTTTTGATGGGACTGATGTCTTACAGCCCTCGAGATTTGTAAGATCGAATGGTTGGGAGGTGAGAGGTCGTTGATCACCTTCCCAATATTTTTTATAAGTGAAGGTTTGGGGAATCATTTTGGAATTTCTCATTGCTTTCTTCCTTCGAGGTTCGATATCTTTTTCTCTTCTGGGAGCTTGAGTGTGTTGTGGTCTCTTCGGCCTTAAGGTAATCATGTCCTCTTCGTCTTTGTCTTCTACTTCTCAGTCTTCTTCTACTTCCCGGTCTTCTTCTACTTCTAAGCCTTCTTTTAGCATTCCTAGGGAGTTAGTTGGTTCTCCTAAAGACTCCCCACCTTCTGGTGTTTTAGTAGTGAGGGTTGACAACGCCAACGTAAACGAGGAGTCCTCTAGAGATACTTCGTTCGGTGATCCCCCTCTTAGGTCTGGGTGTTATTGGGTGAGTGATCAAGTTTTGAAATAGTCTTCTAAGTATTGTTGGTTTACATCTTTAGAGTATTTCGTCGCGAGTGTTACTATGGTTGTTCCTGAGGTTGAGAGGGGTTTCGTGTTGATGAAGAAGTGTTCGGTTAGCGATCATGTTTGCTATGGCCGAGAAGAGGGTGAATCTGATTACTTCTTCATGTACTCGACCTTCTTTACCGATGTTCATGTTCGGCTTCCTTTTGACGAGTTCACCATGGGGGTGTTGCTTATCTTGAATGTTGCTCCACCCAATTGCATCCTAATTCGTGGGGTTATCTTCAATGTTTTTGGCTTCTCTGTGAAATGTTTGGTCTCACTCCTTCTCCCTAATCGTTCCTTCACTACTATAGTGCTCGGCCTAGTAACCCAATTCGCTAGGTGTCACTGGTCAGCCAGTTTGGGGGTGCTTTGTTTTCTCCTTATACTATTTCTTACAAGCGTTTTAAGACTGGGTTCTTCCGCGTTGCTATAGAGCCGACAGGTCACAAATACTTCTATTATGGTGACATTCCAAAGTTTCCCTTTCATTGGACACCTGTACATTACCTATACTGGCCTAGGTCATCAATGACCAATGAGGACCAGATAATTTTTAGTCTTTTTGATAGGCTTCCAAGGAGGTTACCTACTCAAAAAATTCTCAAGCTTTACCTTTTCTCTCAGCGCTGGGTTGGTTTGAGAGTTATGTGTGTTCTTACATTTTCGTATGGTTCTCGGTCAATATTAACTTAAATAAACTTTGTTTATCTTGTTGGCAAGTATCATGGCCCAAGAAGGTGCGTCCGACATGCTTAACAAATTGCGCTTAGAGAAGGCGCAACGTGCATGAGAGGTTGTCAAGGGTGCCTCTTCCAGTGCCGCCAAGACTTTAGCCTCCTGCTCTGCTCAACAAGTCCCTCCTGTTGATCCTGTTCCTCCCTTGGTCGAGAAGAAACAGAAGAAGAGGAAGACTAAGTCCAAGGAGAAGCGGTAGGACGCTCCTAAGAGGGCTAAGACTCTTGTTGAGGATGTCGACAGCACTGGGGGGAAAAGCATTAGTTTCCCATGACCTTGAGTTTCATAAGGATGTGAACGTTTCCCTTACTCAAACCGAGAACGAGGTCTTGTTGTTATGTTTTAAGGGGGAGGGGACTTCATGACCGACTTGTTAGAGCTCCGGGCGTGGGCAATGGTTGTTGTTCGCCTTTTGACTCATGAGCGTTCCCAAGAGTCGGCCAAGGAACTTGAGGACTTAAGACTGAGGTTGGCTGACTCCCGAGGTGCGTTGAAGAAGGTCATGGAGGCCAAATTTGCTTTGGTAGACCAAGTTAACAAGCTGACAGTCGACCTTTCGGCCTTAAAGTCTGATATCTCCAAACTAGAGGCGCGGTGTGGTGAGCTGGAAAGGAAGGAGGAGGAGTTGACGACCAATCTGTCTCGACAACATGAAGAGCTTCATGGTGTTATTCAAGATTGTGATGATGCCTTATTGGTGAAGGATGAGAACATTGCCAAGCTTGAACAAGAAGTGGTTGCCCTCAAGGACTGTGTCCTGAAAGTTACTGAGGAAGGATTTAAGCAAGCTGTTAGGCAAGCTTTTCTGCTGTATGGGGTGCCTGCTGATTGTAACAAGTTTGATGTTGAGAAGGAGGTTTACCAGGGTCAGCTTATCCCTATCGAAGATATGCCCGACAAGGGAACCGATAAGGCTGATGAGGAGGAAGAGGTTGGTGGTGGGAATGAGGAGGAAACTTTGGAGGGAGAAGATGAGGAAGAAGGCGAGGACGAAGAGGGCACCCTTGAAGCGAAAGTGGAGGAGGTGAATGAGGTTGAGGGGGAAGCTTCTGCTGGTGGGTTCGAGGGGGTCGAGTAGTTGGTGGGCCGAGTAGTTAGTGTTTGTTTTTTTTTTTTTTTTTGTGTAAATAGGTATATGCACAGCTTCAGTTGTGTTGTGACTTTTTGTTTCAGACCTTGTAATTTTTTGCTATGAATATATAATGGACGTTTTGCATAAGTTTTGGTCGTATTCTTCTTATTCTTTATACTTTAAGCGTTATAAGCATATAAACTTTTAAATATACTTCTTAGATAGCATTTGTTTGATGTCTTGGGGTGTTTTATGCCCCAACGCTAATTACTTTGGATTAGGTTTCTTGAGTTAAGTTCGAGGTGTTCTCGGCCTCGTTACCAATCATTTTTTATTTTTATTGGATTTTCAAGTTGAGACCGAGGTGTTCTCGACCTTGTCACCAATCGCTTTGATTGAGTTTTCGAGTTGAGATCGAGGTGTTCTCGGCCTTGTTACCAATCACTTTTGATTCGGTTTTCGAGTTGAGACCGAGGTGTTCTCATCCTTGTTACCAATTGCTTTTGATTGGGTTTTCGAGTTGAGATCAAGGTGTTCTCAGTCTTGTCACCAATTACTTTTAATTGTCTTTTTGAATTGAGGCCGAGGAGTTCTCGATCTTGTTACCAATCACTTTTGATTGGGTTTTTAAGTTGAGGCCGAGGAGTTCTCGGTCTTGTTACCAATCGCTTTTGATTGGGTTTTTGAGTGTTGAGGCCGAGTAGTTATTGCCCTTAATACCAATCATTTTTTATTGGGTTTTCGAGTTGAGACCGAGGTGTTCTCGTTCTTGCTACCAATCAGTTTTGATTGGGTTTTGGTGTTGAGGCCGAGGAGTTCTCGGTCTTGTTACCAATCGCTTTTGATTGGGTTTTTGAGTGTTGAGGCCGAGTAGTTCTTGGCCTTGTTACCAATCTTTTTTTATTGGTTTTCGTGTTGAGACCGAGGTGTTCTCGGTCTTGCTACCAATCATTTTTTTATTGGGTTTTGAAGTTGAGGCCGAGGAGTTCTCGACCCTGTTACCAATCGCTCTTGATTGGGTTTTCGAGTTGAGGCCAAGGAGTTCTCGGCCTTGCTACCAATCGCTTTTGATTGGGTTTTCAGTTTTCGAGTTGAGGCCGAGAAGTTCTCGACCTTGCTACCAATCACTTTTGATTGGGTTTTGGAGTTGAGGCCGAGGAGTTCTCGTGCTTGCTACCAATCGCTTTTGATTGGGTTTTCGAGTTGAGGCCGAGGAGTTCTCGACCCTGTGACTGATCGCTCTTGATTGGGTTTTTGAGTTGAGGCCAAGGAGTTATCGGCCTTGCTACCAATCGATTTTGATTGGGCTTTCGAGTTGAAGCCGAGGAGTTCTCGTCCTTGCTACCAATCGCTCTTGATTGGGTTTTGGAGTTGAGGTCGAGGAGTTCTCATGCTTGCTACCAATCACTTTTGATTGGGTTTTCGAGTTGAGGCCGAGGAGTTCTCAGCCCTGTTACCAATCGCTCTTGATTGGGTTTTTGAGGCCGAGGAGTTCTCAACCTTGCTACCAATCGCTTTTGATTGGGTTTTTGAGTTGAAGTCGAGAAGTTCTCGTCTTTGCTACCAATCGCTCTTGATTGGGTTTTCGAGTTGAGGTTGATGAGTTCTCGGCTCTGCTACCAATCAGTTCTGATTGGGTTTTCGAGTTTTGCTTATTCATGCTTTATTAGGTACGTCTGTAGTTTGCAAAACAACTGAATGATTTCATTAAAGTATAGCCTCGTTAAAACCTTCTTAGCCAAAACCCTCGTTAGGGAATAAGACTAAGGTAGGAAAGAGTACTCTATTACATTAGATTGAAAAAGCATAAACTAACTAAAATAGAACTTAAGATGCGATGCGTTCCAAGTCCTTGGTATTGCCTTCTGAGATAAGTGCTCCAAGTGGTATGCCCCATTGCCTGCTACCTGTCGGACTCTGAATGGTCCCTCCCAATTAGCAGAGAACTTGCCTTCTCCTTGTCTTGCTTCACTTCTCATCCTCCATACTAAGTTTTCAGCATGGAAACTTCTCGGTTTGACCTTGGAGTTATATTTCCTCTCAGCCCTTCTCTTGCTTGCCTCTTCCCTCACTCGTGCCTTGTCTCTTAGTTTGCAGACTAGGTCCAGGCTACCCATAAGACATTCGCTGTTAAGCTTCAAGTCGAACATCTCTATGCGCAGACTGGGCTCTCCAAGTTCTACTGGCAATATAGCGTCTGAACCATAAGTGAGGCTAAAGGGGGGTCTCCTTGGTTGAAGATTGTGGTGTGCATCTGTATGCCCAAAACGCTTCTAGCAACTCCTCGGTCCATCTTCGTTTGGCCGTTCCCAGTCTTTTCTTTAGTTCATTCAGGATGACTTTGTTTGCAGCTTCAACTAGTCCGTTGGTTTGTGGGAGTTCCACGAAGCTGGTGATGGAGCGAATTCCCAATCCCTTGTAGAAGTCCTGGAGTCCTTGATCCATGAATTTTCTTCCATTGTCCGAAATTATTGTGTTCAGCAACCCGAACCTGCATACTATGTTCTTCCACACGAAGAACTGGACCTTGTTAGCAGTGATAGAGGCCAAGGGTTCGACCTCTATCCACTTAGTAAAATAATCAATAGCAACCAGGAGAAACTTACAATGTCCCTTCTTGGGCTGAATGGTCCAATGATATCAATTCCCCATTGAGCAAAGGGTCATGGCGAGTTCATATGATGCAGAACTTCAGGTTTAGTCCTTAGTATATTGCCAAATTCTTGGCATTTTTGACACTTCTTCACATATTCCGCAGCATCATTCTCCATTGTTGGCCAGTAGTATCCGACCCTTAGTGCTCTGGTTGCCATGCTGCATCCTCCAGAGTGAAAATCGCAAATGCCTTCATGTAATTCGGCCATGACGTACTCAGCCTGGCTTTTATTGATGCATTTCAACAGTGGCCTCGAGTAGCTCCTTCGGTATAGCTCTTCCCCTATCAGGGTATATCTTGCGCACTTTCGTTTCATGGTGGTCTCTTCAGTTTCTTCGCATGTACCCTCTTTTAGGAACTTAATGATAGGGATCATCCAACACTCTTTGTCTTCTTCAATATTCATGACTTCATCCCCGATATTTATGCTTGGTGCAGGGACTGTCATCTGTATGACCGAGTGGTAGTGGTTCTTATTCTTGGTGCTTGCAAGCTTAGCCAATTTGTCGGCCCTTGTGTTTTGTTCCTTTTTTAGGTGTTCTACCTTTGCTTCTTTAAAAGTTGAGAGGAGATTCAGTACTTTCAGATAGTATTGCATCATCATGTGGTCCTTGACTTGGAACTATCCGGTCAGATGGTCGACTGTTAACTTTGAATCGCTCCTAGACTAGATATCTTCTGCTTCCATTTCTTTAGCTAAATTTAGTCCTGCAATTATAGCCTCATATTCAGCTTAACTATTAGTGGTTTCGAAGTCAAACCTTAGTGATTGCTCGATGGTGAGTCCTGCTGATCCTTCCAAGATGATTTCGACCCCACTTCCCTTGGTGTTTGAGGATCCGTCGACATAGATGATCCATTGGGTGTTAGGACTTGCAGGTTCTGGACTTAGTTCCATAAAAAAGTAGGCTAAACATTGAGACCGTATAGCCCCGCGTGGCTCGTAGGTGATTCCGAGTTCTGACAGTTCAACTGACCATCCTATCATTCTCCCTGTGAGGTCAGGCTTTGTTAGCATCTTCTTGATAGGGTAGTCAGTTTTAACAACCACCGGGTGATTATGGAAGTAAGCCTTCATTCTTCTTACTGTGTGAACCAATGCTAGGGCCAACTTCTCAATTGTTTGGTACCTTCTTTCAGCGTCTTAAACTGTTCGGCTTACGAAGTACACGGGCTTCTGTTCTTTGTCGGTTTCATGGAGGAGTACTGAGCTGATGGCCTCTTCAGAGATTGACAAGTACACCATGATAGCTTGGCCGTGTATTGGCTTTTGTATCACTAGGGTCATTGCCATGAATTGCTTGAGTTGTACAAAGAGTTCTTCACACTCTTCGGTCCATTCAAACTTGCTCCTTTTCTTGAGTAACCAGATGATAGGTCCGGTCTTCTCGGCCAGTCTTGGAATGAACCAGGCCATGACCGTCAACTTTCCAACCAGCCTCTGAATTTCCTTGATGTTCTTCGGACTCCTCATCTCTACTATAGCTTGACACTTGTCCGGGTTCGCCTCTATTCCCCTGTGTGTAAGCATGAATCCCAAGAACTTTCCGCCCTCCATGCTGAACACATATTTTTCAGGATTCAGTCTTATGTTATACCTTCGTAATGCCCCAAGAACTTCGACCAAATCGTCTCGTTGTTGTTCACAAGAATCAGACTTGACGATGATGTCGTCCACATACACCTCAGTCTCTTCTGTGCAGGGTATGATTGTTGTTCTGCACTATGTGTCAGAGGGAAGACGTGTGATTTCTTCTTTCTTAGGTGATGGGAGCGTCATTTATTGGAATTTGTTTCTTTGTCAGATGTAAGATACTCGTTCCCAATGCAAGGGGAGTAGGGATGTTGGTTTATTGGCATTGGCTTGGTACTTGTCAGCTTAGGTACTTGTCGGCCTGGGTTCTTGTAGGTCTTGGCATTTGTTAGTTTGGTTACTTGTCGGCCTGGGCACTTGTCAGCCTGGTTACTTGTCAGCCTGGGTACTTGTTGGCCTGGGTTCTTGTGGGTCTGGGCAATTGCTGGCTTGGGTACTTGTCGGTCATACTCCTTGCTCGCCATATAGTACACAAGCCTTCCAAGCTTGAGTAGTTGTTGAATCACAAAAAGCTTGATATGTGGTGTTGTCAGCCCTACTGTTTGGTGGTCATGTTGGTTTGGGTACTTGTCGGCCATACTCCTTGATAGCCGTATAATACATTATTATCGTTATTAATAATATTATTATTAATGTTATTATTATTTTTACTTATAATAATTAAAAATACGATTATTACAATTGTTAGAAGATTATTAAAAATTCAGGAAATTTACAATGAAAAATTTGAAATTTATAGTTTGTTTCATTAGATTTGTGTTTTGATTTCATTATTCAAAGTTACTAGGCTGGCTTCTTCCCTGCCATTTTCCAATTTCATCCCATTGGAGAAGTTACAACTTTGGTGTTCTCGAGGTGCACTGGTTTGTATGGTTGAGGTTGTTCATGTTGCAACTGTGATAGTCTGTTCTGGCATTGGTTCGTGTGGTTGAGGTTGTTCATGTTGCAACTGTGATAGTCTATTAGGACTATCTATTGGTGGTAGTGGTTTTCCAACTGACAATAAAAACTTGTATTCATAAAAAAAAACTCAAATAATTACATATATCAATATGAATAACCACAACTTTAACAGTGCCGCAGTTAAGTACATGGAAAATTAAAGATTTTATATGTCCTTTGCTACGTCCTTTTGCTAATGCCTTTAAAAGATATTCACAATTATTATTTGCATGTCAAATTCCTATCATGTCTAACAAAACATTTTCTTGTTTGATTAATATAGTAAATATTATGTACGAATAAAGTTGGAACGCTAATTTTCCTTCGGTCATTTCAAAGACTAAAATATCTCTTTTTGTCTTTCAGTAGTCTTGCGTTCAAACTCCACTTTTCAAATATTTTTAATTTTTTTATTATTTTATTATGAATAGTGTTATGCCAAAAATTTTCTAAAATTAAAAATTTCATATATTTTGTATCATTAAACTTTTAATCTTTTCGAATTTTGTCACAAATTTTTAATTTCACAAACTTTACAGTAGGAAATTTAAAATTATATATTTTATATTTTCATCAATTTGTCGTTAAATTACTGACAACCAAGATTTAACGGTGACGTGGGTAATATGAGCTGGGTTCGAACACTAAATAAAATATTTATGATATTTTAAATTACGTAAAAATGTAAGATATTTTAAAACACGTATGTTATTATTTTATGTTTAAAATTGTACAAATATATTGTTATTGAATTTTTAATTTCGTGAATTTTATCACTAGTAGTTCAACTTTGAGAATTTTACAATTGAACTTTTAAATTCTAATATGATTTCATCTTAATCTATTGAGAGAGTAATAGAGTTCATTTATATAATATTTATGAACCATTTTTTGTGATATAATTAGTTTTTTTTAAGCTTTAAATTTATTTAATTAATAATTTTATGTAGTTTTTGTTAATAATTGATTATAAGAGTTAAAGATTGAATTTAATCATTGTCGCAACTAGGATCACGACGGAGACGACGAAGGAAAACAAATTATTATTTTCAAAATATAAGAGTCGTCATCATAATTTATTATGGAAAATTATGAGAAAACTAACGAAAAGAAATGGTCTACAAAACTGGATTAGAGTTCGGTTACATATAGGGAAGGTATTAGCACCCTACAATGTCCGTCCTAAGACGGTACCTTTAATTGAATGAGTAAAATGAATGTGGTTTTTCGAAATATTTATTTTTTCATAGCATGTTTACTAGGATATATTATGAAGATAAAGCAAAGGAAAAATAGGGTTTGTAAACATCACACACCATGCCAAACATTTAAAAAAACATACTTGAAACTTGGTTCTTCAAAAGAGATGATTATGAATATCTTTTCCTCTTTAAGCTATTTCTTTTTCTTTTACTGCGAGTATCTTCCCCACCTTTTCATCTGTGAGTCTCAAATCCCTTTATAGAAAGAGCGGTTCCCCATAAGGCTAAGGTGAATGAGTAGTGGTAAATGTGGTGCCGTGTGGGTGAGAATGCGGGTACTTGGGTTTAGAGGAAGATGGGAAAAGGAACCGTGCCTTCCCACGTCAGAAAGTGGGTAGTTATTTTAGTGGGTGGCTTTTGTGACTGAATCAAGTTATGAGTTGAGAATTTTTTGTTAATATGGGAGCTTATGTGAGGGAAAATAGGGACAGTGAAGAGGAGCCGTTTTCAAATGGTTTTTTTCTTGTTATTATTATTTTTATATTATTTTATTATTAAAATAAGACAGTTCAGAAGATTGACTCAGTCTTTTTATTATTATTATTTTTATTTTCTAAAATTTAATGGAGAAATTTAACTTTTTTTTATGAAAAACCTAAGCTAATAAAGTATATATTTTTTTATTTATTATTTTTCTCTTCATTTTTTATTTTGATTATTAAATTAGTTGTAGACACATTTTTTATTTTTTTAATTTTAATTTATTTACCTGGACAAAATCGGGTGTTGACAACTGCCCCTCTTTACTTAAGTCTTATGGGATAATATGAAAATTTGATGAAATTTCATATTATCAAAGTAAAGATTAAGTAAAGATAGAGACACTGATTTCGTTTGAGTATCCGTAAAGAAAGATGAGATTTGGTGGAAGTGAAGTTGAGACCTTGGCCATGCCGAGAGGGTCTCGCACCATCATGTGCTGAAATAATAAGAGTGAGGTCGAGACCTTGGCCATGCCGAGAGGATCACACACTGTCATGTGCTGAGACAATAATATTGAGGTCGAGACCTTGGCCATGCCGAGAGGGTCACACACCGTCATAGGCTGAAACAATAAGAGTGAGGTCAAGACCTTGGCCATGCCGACAGGGTCACACACTGTCACAAGCTGAAACAATAAGAGTGAGGTGGGGACCTTGGCAGTGCCGAGAGGGTCACACACCATCACAAGTTGAAACTATAAGAGTGAGGTTGAGACCTTGACCATGCCGAAAGGGTCACACACAGTCACAAGCTAAAATAATAAGAACGAGGTGGGGACCTTGGCCATGCCGAGAGGGTCACACAATATCAAAAGCTAAAATAATAAGAGTGAGGTGGAGACCTTGGCCATGCCGAGAGGGTCACACACCATCACGATTGAAAAAGATTGAGGTTAGACCTTGGACTGAGCCGAGAGGGTCATGTACCGTCACATGATTTGAAAAATAATGAGGTCGGACCTTGGATGAGCTGAGAGGGTCACGTACCATCATATGATTTGAAAAATAATGGGGTCGGACCTTATACTGAGCCAAGAGGGTTGCACCATCACATGATTTGAAAAATAATGAGGTCGAACCTTGGACTGAGCCGAGAAGGTCAGGCACCATCATATGATTTGAAAAATAATGAGGTCGGATCTTGGACAGAGCCGAGAGGGTCACGCACCATCATATGATTTGAAAAGAATGAGGTCGGACCTTGGACTGAGCCGAGAGGGTCATGCACCATCACAATTTGAAGAGGTTTAAAGGAAACTTGATGGCATAGTCTCAAGTGTGCTATTATTCGCATGCCCCTCTAATAGGGAGATTTTATGAAAGGTATACATGTAGAATAGGACTTACCCAGTGTTGGTGTATTGGGTAGTCTAGGTGAAGTATGACATGAAGAAAGACTGGAGCAGCATCATATAGAGAAAGTTGTATCCCTAAAAGGGAAGGAAGTGTATAAAATAAATGAAAATTGCACCAATTTTGAGGTACAAAGGGTGAAAATAGGTATGTGCGAAAGGTGATTTGTTTGGATAGTGTGGTGAACAAAAAGGATTTCCGTAGTATAGGATTTTCTCAATTGGCTTGTTGGGTGATAAAAGAATGTTATCTTCTATCAGAAGCATCCCAAACACTTTTCCTTTTTTTTCCTTTTTTTTTCAATTGCATTGCTAGTCACGTCTTCTTGTTTCATGGTTAAGCTTTGAAAATAAAAACAATCATTCATCGATCAACATGGACTTTATTAGGCTTGTAACGTGGTTAGGGGTTGAAAGGTTGTCAAGAAAAAGGATGCGAAGGCTCAAAAATTATTTATGGGTTTTTGTTTATGATTATTTTTGGAACAAGGATCATCAACCACGTGTTGTACTTAGATCAATCAAGGTTTTCCTTTATAATTTTTCTTTTTTTTTCCTTTTGTTTTTCCTTTCCTTCCATTTTTTCCTTTATAATTTTTCTTTTTTTTTCCTTTTGTTTTTCCTTTCCTTCCATTTTTTTTCCTCACTTTGTAATTTTCTTGCAATCATTCCATTCCTTGATTCATTTCTTTTATTTGATTCTTAGGAGCTTTTGGTACACACCTTGAGCTGATTTTCAAGGTATTGACAATCCTTGTTTAGGGTGATTTTGAAAAATATTGTTTTTGGCTCAAAGAGGGTGCAAGGGATATATATATTTTTATTATTTTTTGGATAAAGAAACATGGCCATATATCATTCCAAACCATGATTGTGTTATTTTCAAAAGATTAACCCTGAAACAAAATTCAATGACGTCCAACATATGTCAATTTTTTATTTCTCATTTCTTTTCGTCCTCTCTTTTGCTTTGACCACCCTTACGGGTTTTCAGTTTAACGGACCATTTATTATTTTTGCCCTTGATAGGTTCGAGATCAACCAAACAACCAACCGAGAGAAAATAAACATTTTTTTGCCCTGGTGTGATGTTATGTCAATCAGCAACCAAGAAGAGTCCAGGGTGACTATGCTTTACAGTAGGGGCCCAAACATTTTTCAAGTATTGCTATTCCTAATATGGCCAGAGCTATAGACATGAAGCTAGCATATTTGACTCTCATCAGTAGTGATCAATTTATGGGATTGGATCATGAGGACCCTATACTCATCTATCCACATTCTATGAGATGACTGCTACCATGGGATTTGAAGAACGAGACAAGGAGGCCGTTTATTTGAAATTATTTCTCTTTTCACTAGCAAGCAAAGCAAAGGATTGGTTGAATCACTAGTAGAAAACTAGGCCTTAACGTCCCCTTATTAAGACGGTTAAATCAGCAAACGACGTTGTCAAAAATGCGTTGGCATTTTTGTAAATAAATGAACATAACCACATCGATTCAAGCAAACAACTGTCATTGATGTATTTATAAAAAAGAAAAAAACCAAATTTTGAAATTTTTAAAGAGGCACTTGATTCCCACGTCGGTTAGGAGCCACAACTGACGTGGGATTTTTGCTCACTACGTTGGTTGTGTACTAGAAACTGATGTAGTAGACCCAGTGAAAAAATTGGGGGAAATTGACTGAAATTAGGGCACCATCCACGTCAGTTCTGGGCTCCTAACCGACATGGCTGGTGCATCATATTTTTTATTTACTTTTAGTGCATGCACCACGTCGGTTAGGAGCGCAGAACTCACGTGGTGCGTCTATTTTATTTCCAACGCGCGTTTTTCTTCACTTTTTTTCTTCTCTGCTGCGCGCGCATTCTCCCTAGCACTATTCCGGCATCTTCTCCTTCACTTTTCGACCTCCATTTGCACCTCATTCTACTCCATTTTACTTCCTCTTGTTCACGACGTTGAGAGCTTTGATTTGAACGGTTCTATTTTCGATTTCAAGTTCATTCGAGCTTCGTTTCCTTTGAAGTTGTGCGCGCATTCTTTCTCTTCCATTTTCTTTTGCTTTTACTGATATTGTTATTGTATTGAGAATTTGTTTGTGCTTTGTGGTTTTGGTAGGATTCACTTGGCCAATTTGGGTTCGTTTGTGTTGTTGGTTTTGGCGTCACCACTGCGGGTTCGGTTTTGCCCTACAAGAGGTGCGTTTTTATCTTCTTTGAAATGGAAGAACAATATGTGTTGAATGTTTATCTATATCATTAGAATGCTTGTTCGAATTAGAATGTTTTGGGAGAATGTTTGATGTATGTTTTTGGGGAATGTTTAACAATATGTTGAATGTTTGATCTATGTTTGATCCTATGATTGAAATGCTTGTATGATTAGAATGCTTAAATGACCTTTGTGTATAATTTAATATAGGATAAATGCGTTTGGGTACTAAGTCCAAGGATGTTCGATCGCCGACAATTTTTATTTAATCTTACTCATTTAGTTTTGTATCTGAAAACCTTTCACTACTCGTAGTGATGGATCGAAGTTGGATAAATGCAAGTCGAATAAGTGATGTGTATGAGAAAGGTGTTGAAGATTTTTTGGAATTTGCTAAACGTAGT
>Ga0123340_1003372_pt1 | contig 14938 bp, 10 predicted proteins | sample SirMexnodulemix_FD_89961 | JGI IMG/M metagenome (GOLD analysis project Ga0123340, IMG submission 89961) | Root nodule microbial communities of legume samples collected from Mexico - Siratro Mexico nodule mix | ecosystem: Host-associated > Plants > Roots > Nodule | place: Mexico: Nepantla... | reverse complement strand
GTATAATAATAATAATATAATAAAAATATTAATAATAATAATAACAATATTATAATAATAATTATTATAATTATAATAACAAGTAAATAATTGTAAATGTCAAAAAAGTTTTTCTGATATGATGATTATGGATTCTGTGAAGTATTTACCAATGAATTTACCTTGTCTTATTTCATAAACTCTTTAAAATATCATTTTAAACCACTTTTTTATTTAAATTAATAGAAAAAAAGAGTTATTTTTACTTGATAGGACTCTATAAAAGTGATGCTAAATTATAAAAATGTTACCATGCATGCAATGCTTTCAAGAAAAATAGCGTCTTAAAATCTTTTTTTTTTCTTTTCATAAAGATGACGCTAAGTGATGCAAACTTCTCAACTAATTCCTCTTTAAAACACTACCTTGTGTTAGCACATATTCTGTATAGGAGTGTTTTCACTGCATTTATTGATTTAACATACTATTTTGTGTAGTTTTTGGTGTAAAGGTTAAAACACCTCCCAGATACTTTTTTTTTATTAATTTATTTTTTATTATTAATAAAAAAACTATCAATTATACTAAAAAGTATATGTAAGAATTTTTTAGGAGTGATATTAGTAAGATTAAATAAAATAATTATCCAAATTCAATTGTGTATAAACATTGCAGTAGTAAGTGATTTCAGCTTGGTAGCTAATTTTCCCCATAACCTCTTGTTCATTTAAAATGTTAGATTGAACTTTTCTAGTTTAAATTAAATCAAGTTTGAAGCTAGTTAATAACTCCATGGATCTAGTCAAATATAGAATATATATTTAATATAAATTTTTCTCAATCATAAATATAATAATTATCAAGTGGATAATTGGATATATTATTTGAAATATATATTGGCCAACTTGAAGTTGATTACTTCGTTTAAATCTTTTTTTTTTTTCTAGGAAAAGTGAATGTCGTTGTTGGATTTTTTGTGTGTACTTGATTTGGTACTTGGTACGTAAATGCTGGTACATGTGATGTTTTTTTTTTTTTCACATTAATCGTGTATAATCAACGTGTGATTCGATCATATAAAAATAGTTAAGTAATATATTAACCAAAACTACACGTACAAAAATACCAAAAGCCTAGAGGGAATAATTAATTAACACTCCAATTAGTCGAAATTAGTCGAAATAGTTGTATAATCTTTTCTGTAGCCTCTCTCTGTGCCTAATGTGAGACACCAATTCCTTAAAATACGCAATCAAGAAGCTGATTCTGAAAGAAATAGATTTGAGGTTTTGACGAGATCTTTAATGGACAAAGGTATTTGTCAACCATTTTATAGAGTGTTGATTTAAGATTATCTCTACATCATGTTGAAGAGCAAGGCACAGTGACGAAAGTGATGGCCTTCTTCAACAACTACACTCACAATTCCACGTTGCATTGGCGACTAAGTCAGAAGTTTACCTTTACAACACTATCTATCAAGTTTTCAATGCTGATACACTCTTCTTATATTATAATCCACATGTTGCTTCTCTTTAATCCTAACATTTGTTGCAAGTTGTTACAAACATTTTGCATTTCACCTGTTGTGTTCTTCCAGCAAGAGCTTATGATCTCTTTCCCGTCCTAAGGTAAAACCATCAAACCATTATGGTTTCATAGCTGCTGCATGTGCATCACATTTTGCACTTAGATTATGCATATATATATATGGGCTTATTTTTTAAAAGGGTGTCAAATAAATTCTAGTTTAGTTTGTTATATAGTTGGTGAGCTTTTATAAACTGAAGAATTAGAAGAGTAAAAGGGATCCATGAATGTCTCTAACTGGTTTTGTTGCTACCAGGGCAAGAAAAACACTTTGCTGAGTTCAGGAGAAATACATAATATATTTTGGTAGTTTCAGTGGGATGTATCTTTCAAAGGGTTGTAAGTGTGAAGAAGTTGTTCTGCTGTGCTTGTGTTTCTACTGCTATTTTCTATTTGCTACTGCTTTGATCACTGATCCCACTGAAGGTATACTTCTTTTATTTTTCTTCTGTTTATGAATTCTCCCATATTTTCAAGTTTGTATATATTCTTTTAGATTCTTTTTAATGATTTTTCCTGTGTTTCTAGAAGTGATATCTGGTAGATAATCTCTTTCAGGATGGACTTTCTGCTAGATTTCAATGTGTGTTACCAAATAGATTTTTCTCCTTCAACTATGCATGGCAAAAAGTTCTTTTAATAACATTCTTCTATTCTTTTATTAATGAAAATTGATTCAAAACTACGAGATTAGAAATAAACTGTATCCACCAAATTTATGATTTTTATCAAATTTAAATAATGAAATAAAAATGTAATGTTCACGTATATGTTTTTGCAAACATGATGTCTATTTATGGCATGGCTCCTATAAATAGTAATATTCAGATTCACTAAACATACTCAATTCTGTAAAAACAAAATCTCCTTAATAGAAAAAAAAAATCACGCTTATAACAAAATATATCTAATGAACTCGAAGTTAAAGTTAGAAAATAAGCATATACTTGTGGATTAAAATTGAGATTTCATCCTACTTTTATTTTGAACTTGAAAGTTAGGCGCACAGATATGGACTAAAACTTTCAGGCACGAAATAAGTGATTTACCCTTTATAGAAGTTTAATAAACAGCGAAAGTATGATGAGACTTTCCCCGAGTAGATTTTTACTTTTGAAGAAATATAAACATAAGTAATTCAAAATTATTTCAAATTAAATCTAAAACAAGAAATTTCAAGAAAGACAGGTGTAATTTTTTAAGAGTAGAGTAATTACTGGACACAATGCGTAATGATGTTTAATATGTAGGAGGGAATAATGTGTAATGTGTTTTCATAGGTTTTTGTTGAAAATATAAGATTTCATTTGCACTATGTTGCAGTTGACGCATTAAGAATCATAAAGGGAAGTTTGATTGATATTAATGGAAATTTGAGCACCTGGGATGGTGGAGATCCTTGTACATCTAACTGGACAGGAGTCATGTGCTCGGCTACAACATTAGTGGATGGCTATCTACATGTTAGAGAACTGTATGACTTTAATTCTCCACTTTAAATTTATTGTTCTGTAGAAGCCATGTTAACATGTATAAGTGTTCATTTTCTTGCTCAGGTTCAAACAGATTCACAATATTTGTAGTCACCCACAGATTTTTTAATCAATGGTGATTAGATTAGAGAAATTAGTATACTCAAAACTATAATGAATGTTGTGGGCTATAAGTGCACCATTTTTAATGATATTTTCAATGTAAATTTGAAGCATCATCTTCTTTAACATGTTAGCCTTATTCATTAACCTTTTTTTTACTTTTGTAGTCAATACACCTAATGCATTGTATAATAGTCCAATATCAAGCAGAACACATAAGTAAACTTTGAAAGAGTCTTTTCTTTCTTCCAAGTTGACCTATTTGTTTTCTGAACCTTTTATATTTTCCTGTAGGCATTTACTGAACATGAACTTGTCTGGAACTTTGGCACCAGAGATTGGCCGCTTATCTTATCTGGAAGTGTTGTAAGGCTCTAATATGAACATTGTCAATTTTGCAATTTCTAGATTCCACAGTTTTTGAAGATTATGATTGATTGATTCATTTGGATATTTCCATTAGTACATCCTGTAGCAGCTTGCAATTACTTTCTTCTAATAAAAATTCTTTTACTTTATATTCTTGGAAGGGACTTTATGTGGAATGACATAACTGGGAGTATACCGAAGGAAATTGGCTTCATCAATCCTTTGAAACTCTTGTAAGTTGAAATGATTTTTTCTTCTTGGCCCGTATGATGTAGTAACTTTGTAGTTTTTGTCACCCTAGTAGTTCTGAGTCATTTTACTCATATTAGTGCATGAAATAGACTTGCCATTGAATCAAATCAGAACAATATTGTCTTGATAAATTGATTTAAATTACTAGTTTCTTAGGATATTCCTTTTAATTTATTGTATAAGTAAATGCCCTGTAATTTTGCAGACTCCTGAATGGGAATCAATTAACAGGTGAGTTACCAGAAGAGCTTGGCTTTCTTCCCTTCCTGATTCGATTGCAAATAGATCAGAACAATATCACAGGACCTATACCTTTATCATTTGCAAAACTGAACACCACTGTACATTTGTAAGGTTCTCTACAATGTTACTTCGCTTTAAAATCTTGTTACTTGAACCTTTTTTGTTTCTCTTCTACCTTTGTTGCTCTTTCTCAAGAAATGAAATAAAAGTAATGCTTTCCCCTACTGGAGCAGTCACATGAACAATAATTCACTCACTGGGAAAATACCACCACAGCTTTCCAGCTTAGGAAGCCTTCTTCACCTGTAAGTCAGTTAATTGATACTGGTGACATGATTGCAGTTATCGAAATATTTTTCTTTGGTTTTATTTAATCGTTCACTGTGAAGCTTATATATTGTTGACAAGATGTATTTCTGGACTTGCAGTCTTCTTGACAACAACAAATTTACAGGAGAACTTCCCTCTGAGCTCTCTGAGATGCCAAGCTTAAAGATTCTGTATGATTTATTATCTGTTGCATGGTGTGGTGTATGCATGTCTTTAAGCTCGTCTGGTTTTTGTTTTGTTTTGGATTAATAAGACACATGTTCTTTATAAAGTTGATGACCTTTCGGTTTGCTTCCAGTTGGTTCGAATCTCTGTTGGTTGTTCCACATTTCTTTTAGCATGTGTGAGATCAACAAGAATCAAACCAGTAGTGCAAAGAGAAAGGTAGACACAAAGAACCTAAATAGGACTCCAGTGTCATAAGGGCCTTTGGAGCTTTTTAGGATCTTTGTCTATATGACTTTCTTCACACGAGCCGTCATGATAAGAGGATCTATTATTATTTCTCATAATAAAGCACCTGATGTTTTGTTGTTTGTTTTCCTTTGTCCTTTCTTATATGTGATTATATAAGCTTAGTAGTTAACATGTCAGGCTACATAAATTATATATACTCATATTTCAGATATAATGTATACCTGAGGAATTAATTATTTTCTCTCTAATATATTCTTCAAATATGAATTTCCATGAATTTATGTTATGCTGCTCCCTGCCTGCCATCCATGAACAATTTAGCCGTTGGTCTTTTTTCTGAAGTGTGATTCAACTCAAGGAGAATTATTCTACGCAGAGATTCTTAAAATCACCAATAATATGTAATACTTAAAAACTGACCTCGTGGTAGAAAATGAAGAAACATTGGAAAATTTTCCAAAGTAACAACTTTAATGTTCAATTTCTTGTGGGTGGCAGAGCAGGGCAGGGGTAGATAACTACATTGACTAGGTTCAATATGCACTTGAGTAAGTTTGTTTTGCCCTCTCCCTCCTCACACCAGATTTTAGAGTTTATAGCTTCTATCTTGTAAGCAAGTAAGAAAATACCCTATGGAATTAACTACGTCTGGATCAAACATCTTTATCAAAGGTAATTACATAGAATAGTACACACTGCAATAGTTTTAGGAGTTAACCACGTTTTAGTCCTATAGTACTGTAACATTAGTCCTTAAGACTAAAGAAATTCTAGTTATGAGCTGCAAAGACATGGTTTGCCTAACAACGGAAGACTTTCTCACAATGTGAGGTGATCCAATTCATTGTTTCGATTACAAAGCAGTATTACAAAGTGAAATTCTAGAGTTAAATAGTAAAAGTAGTGAATGCTTTGCTGAACGTGCCATATAGCATAATTTGTACCGCATTAATAGATTTAATACTAGAAAGTTGCCACTAACATCATTGCAAAAGTTTTAGATTTTTTTGTTTTTGTTGCTTTTACAATATGAACTAAATTAGTAAGTATTCCATACTTTATGATTATATTTAAAGTGTTTCATGGATCTTTTTGTTCTTGCAGTCAACTTGATAACAACAACTTTGGTGGAAATAGCATTCCACATTCTTATGGAAACATGTCAAAACTGATAAAACTGTAAGTTCCTTTTTTGATCCCTTGTTTGTATGTTAACACTACAAAGTGACCTAAGGTGCTCAGAATCTCTGTGATCTCATGTACAAAGAAATTGCAGTTTAACATTGGCAATGAATTTAAGTATAAAGGTCAAAAATTTTAAAAATACAAAATTATGGATATTGTTTAGTGGAAAAATGATATTTAGAAAGTTGATTAACAGGTTGAATACTCAAAACAAAAAGGAATTAGTGTCATACACATAAATGTAGTTTTTTGAATCAACTACTAAATATGATCGTTTTTATTTTGTTTTCTTCATCTTGAAACATTCAATGAGAAATTGTTAGGATATATGAGAGTTAATGAGGGTACAGTCAATTAGTCCCTTAGTTAGAAGGAGAAATCTTTCGGTGAAATTTGATTATGTTTATAAATGGGATGAGATTACATTCCAGGGATTCATTCTATGAAATTTGATGGTCTGAGAAATCCTTTGTGAAGGGAAAACCCTTACTTGGAGGAGAGATTTCTGTCCATTGTTCTGAAATTTTTTCATTCAAACAATAATATCATTCTTCTCTTCTATCTATATTCTCTTCTTTGTTTCCTAACAGTATCACTCACAGTGATGCTCTGCTACAATTGCATTTATCAGAATCCAAATTGTACTAGAAAAGTATTATTTCCTCTGTTTTCTTTCTTTAGCGTACACAACCTTGTCTAGCCTTTATGTTTTCCGCTTGCATCACTTAATAAATTTTCTTGTCAAAAATGAATTATGTGGTTCAATGCGGAGAAATGTATAAAGTGTAAGGTTGATTATATGTTGTTATTGGTTACTTGGTTTTATCAGGAGTCTTAGGAACTGTAACTTGCAAGGACCAATTCCTGATTTGAGCACAATACCTCGCCTTACTTATCTGTAAGTTATCTCATTTGCATTCAACTCAGTTTATGCATTGATTTTTAGGATTCTAAAGAGAAGTGTTTGCACCTCACATAATGACGTAGTTGTTCAAAAGTCAGTAGATCTAAGACTCTAACGGTTTCTACTAACGGTTGTTTATGCATATTTCAGTGACCTCAGTTTCAATCAGTTCAATGAATCAATTCCAACTAATAAGCTTTCAGACAATATCACAACCATGTAAGAACCTCTATTGCTTAAATAATTTACAAATCTACCGGTCTCTCATCCAATTATTTGGATTTGCAATGTGGATATTCCTCTTATGTTCACTGTATGGTGTGATAATCTTCAAAGTATGATTATAATGATTTCATATAATTTTACTGTTTGACTTGTGAAATTGTCTGCAGTGATTTATCAAACAACAATCTTATTGGAACTATTCCATCCTACTTTTCTCGTCTTCCACGTCTTCAAAAGCTGTAAGTTGTCTTCTTTTTTCCTCACCCTTTCTTTTCCTACAACAAACAGCATTAAATTCCATAAACCAAACGTTATAAACTGTTTAAGTCTATATCACCTTGTGCTACAAATCATATTTTGAACTATTCCAATCAATATATGTTTTCGATTTCTATTTATATAAAAATTGCTGTAAAATCAATGAATCATGAACGCATGTCTTTCTCTGACAGGTCAATTGCAAATAATTCATTGAACGGAAGTGTTCCTTCAACCATTTGGCAGGACAGGATTTTAAATGGATCAGAAATGCTTCACTTGTAAGACATGAAATGATAATTGGGCCACTTTCTTGTTGTACCTGTACTTGGGAGCATGCGTTTGTGTGTCCTTTTTCCTTTTCATTTCAGAAAAGGTGGTGATTGGAGAGCTGAATTAATTGACTGCACATGTGTGTGTTAAGACCCAAACAGTTGGGATATTCTTAAATCCACTAGAATAATTAGAGAGTTGTAGTCAATTTGTCATGGTGAGACAGTTAAAATAAACTAATAAATCTTGTTTCCTATAAATAGGAACAGGAGTTGAGAGTAGTTGATGAATTTGTAAGTTAGTGTTATTGGGAGAGTTATATATCTCTGGAAGATGCCAGGGAGTTTACTATTCTTTGCAGTTTAAGACCTGTGAACTGTTTCCACATTATGGCAGGATAGGGAAGTAGACTTCAAAAATAAGCACTCATACTTTACTCATAAATCTGATCTTGTTCTATCACACAAGACATTTGTATTATTAGGCATATTTTACTACAATTACACTATCCATATTTCTTTCTTGTTTTTTTTCTTCTTCGAAGAATACCTCTAATCTTAGAAAAAATACGAAAATAAGAATGGGGAGAGAATCCCCTAAGGTTAAGTTCTTTTTCTTATCTAAAAGTTCTGACCCATGATACAAATTAATAACGAGTGCCTAAAATTTCCAATGGAGTCATTGGACTTAACACTGCTTCAGAGGCATCATCATATCTGTTTCAAGGTGTAAGATAGGAGAAAGTAGAGTACTTTGAGAGAGTAGGTGCTCAGAAATATTTGTGTTTTACCTAGAAGAAATCAAAGCTCTTCTGGGATTGCACTAGTGGGGTTAAGGTATGTAGCCTATACATAGGAAGAGTCGTTGAAAGTAGAAGATGCTCAGTTGGTATGTCAGTATTGAGGCTAGGAGAGTTCTCTAATTCTAAGATAAGCAAGGAATTTACTATTCTTAAAGTAGTTTAAATTCTTGGTACTGTACTCACATTGGGGTAGGACAGAGAATTAGTCTTCATTAATGAAGATTCGTTCTATTACTCACAAATTTGGTGCAATCTATCACATCTTGTATTCTCGTATGTGCTTTGTTACTTGTTTTAACTTCTGTATAGTTGCTACTGAATTTTGATGTTCTTCTCTGAATGGGAGTATGATATTTCAGGAACATGCAAAATAATCAACTTACAAGCATATCAGGCAGTACAAATCTTCCTCCAAATGTCACCCTCTGGTATGCTTCTGAATTTATTTTTGCAGTTACAATGATGTCATTAGGAGTACCAAGAAATAAGGTTTTCACACAGTCACTCACTCGCTCTATGCACCATATTTATTTTCCAGGTTCTCAATTTTCATTCCTTTAAAACTTAGGCTTCACACAGTCACCCCAGTTACAGACTCACTGTATTCTCTGCATTTCGATTTATCATTTACTTATTTTCATTCTACGTCTTAACATTTGGTTTGTAGTCTTTAGTTTGACATTCCTACTTTAAATTTATCACGTTTTTATACCAGTAAATTTGTAGTTAGTTACTTTTTGGTATCTCTGAAACTTATGATTCAATATGTTTACAGTTCAAGATTAAATTCATTTTGGCAATTCAAAATTTATATTCAATAACTGTACTTTGAAAGTTACTATTTTTCAGGCTTGAGGGAAATCCTATGTGCTCAAATAATAACACCTTAGCTCAGTTCTGTGGATCTGAAAGTGACAGTAGCATCAATGGTAACTTCAGTGTTAGCTGTCCCACCCAAGCATGCCCCCCTCCCTATGAATACACTGTGGACTGTTTCTGTGCTGCCCCGTTGGTTGTTAATTATCGGTTAAAAAGTCCAGGATTTTCAGATTTCCGCACGTACAAGAATGCATTTCAGAGCATGATGTCAAGGGGTCTTAAAATACATATTAATCAGTTCTATATTAACAAATTTGAATGGGAAGAAGGTCCTCGGTTGGGAATGAACTTGAAGCTTTTTCCTATGTATGTTGATATTAACACTTCTCATGTTTTCAATACAAGTGAGGTTCTTCGACTCAGAAACTTGTTCCTAGACTTTGATCTTCCAACTAATGACTTGTTCGGACCTTTTGAGCTTCTAGACTTCATTCTCCTGGATCCTTACAGAGATGGTAAGTCTCAGAAACTTCTTATTATCAGCTAATTTTAGCGGAAGTTGGACAGTAAACAATATGACCTCGGTTGAATGGTCTTTAGGCGGTTAAACATTATTAGTATATGGATTTTAAGTTTCAGTCCTATTAATGGAATTGTTCCTAATCAAATCGCTGCACTTGTTGTTAATAAATCAGGGTTGCTCTAGTATAATTCATGTCTCTCACCCTTCGAAGTTCGATCAAAATTTTGGAACTAAAGTTTTGCTTTAATATTGCTATTTGATAAGTGACTGCTCCGAAACTGGGGGTACAGGTATTTTGTCAGCATTTATCTGCTTATGATATTATGGAAAAGTAATCATATGTTTAATTACTCCTCAATTTAAGTTTTTTATTCATTTTCTCAGTTTAATTCATTTGAGATACCATGAGAATTAAACAAAAGTACAGTGTTGTGATAAGTAAACATTGGACAACTGACATGCAATGCCTAGTTCATGGTTATATTATGTGTTGCTGTCTGGAGTTTAAACAAGGCCAGTTAATATTGGAAATTCAATGCCCATACAACTCATCTATGAATGCAACTTTATAGTGTGATGCTTAATACCAATTGATTTTGAGATGAGGTCCGATAATCTATAGACAAAAAGTCATATTTTTGAATTGTTTTACTGTTGTTCTCATACTTCTTATATTGTCACAGTGATTGTTACCTCTTCGAGTTCAGGGATCAGCAAAGGAGCACTGGTTGGAATAGTCTTAGGTGCAATTGCCTTTGTGGTTACTTTTTCTGCAATTGTTACCATTCTCGTATTGAGAATACGTTTGAGAGATTATCGTACACATTCCAAACGGACAAAAGGTGAGTACCTTAGTATGAATAACCTAGCCTATGATTTTTTGTTCTCTTTGACTAGTATTCAGTGCTCTTTCTCTGTCACAATCAGAAGTCTAGATATTACTGCTCGTAATTTTATTTTGAATGAACCATATCTAAATTTATATTTATCATCATTCACTATAGTCAATATTTTCACATTATCCTTTTGGGACTATTCCCGACATTCAGAATAGGCAATCCATTTAGAAGTATAATGGACGTTCTAGATAATGTCAGGCAACTGATTCATTAGTTGAATCTGTATAGTATTCCAAAGTAATGTTACATCTATACTTGACATTCCACTTCTTTTGGTCCTTCTCTTCTGCACTATTTAATTGATGAACGAGATGGAGGAGCTTAGTGCAACTTTTGTGATAATACCAGTATTTTTTACTTGTTATGAGCTATGAACCTGGGCTCAGTTAATGCTAAGAACGTGCAAACAACCTTCCACTGCTCTATCCAGCCATACATGTTAGTTATGTTGTCAAATGTAAAGAGACAATTTGAAATCCTTTTCAGATAATCATCCATGAACACTACATATTTAGCTTACACTTTCTGGTAAATTTACTTTTTCCTATTTTTTTGTCATGAAACTTTAAAATCATCTGATTTCAGCTAAATTTACTGTTACGTACATAGAGTTTGGAATGAAAACCATCACTATAGAAATGTTAACCATTTCTACTTTGTTGTTAACTGGTAATGAATGAGGTGATCAAGACACATATTAAACATAAACTTCTATTTGTTTCACAGCATCTAGGATCTCAATAAAAATTGAAGGTCTAAGATCATTTTACTACGAAGAAATGGCTGGGGCTACAAACAATTTTAGTGACTCTGCTCGAATTGGACAAGGGGGGTATGGGAGGGTTTTTAAAGGTCTTCTTCCTGATGGCACTGTTGTTGCCATAAAACGTGCACAGGAGGGTTCGCTGCAAGGTGAGAAGGAGTTTCTTACAGAAATAGAGTTGCTATCAAGGCTACATCACCGCAACCTTGTGTCTCTGATTGGATACTGTGATGAAGAGGGTGAACAGGTGACTTTTAGTTTAAAGTTCAGACATGTACACTCTAACAGAACTTGTTATACTAAAAGCTTTAGTAATCTTTGATTCTTTATTTATTTTTGGAAGTTCTAATTTCCATAACTTCAATTACCTTGCTGTCTCGTGTTGGTTGCATATGGATATGGATTGTACAAAAAAGTGGGATAAGGATTACAACTTTCTGAAAATATTTCATCATAGAAGGGCTCTAAATGCATAGAATAACTATCCCTTAAATGTTAGTTCATTTTATGAGTGGTTTATTTTCTCATCTGATTTATGACTTTGGACTTGTAGATTTTGGTTTATGAATACATGCCAAATGGAACGCTAAAGGATCACCTTTCTGGTAAATCTTGTAACTTCACATCTAATTTGTTGCATTGTCTGATAACTTCATATAATGTCAATTACATTTTATCCTTGACTCTGTCATGAAACAAGTGTTGTTTTACCTGTATAAGTTTCCCTTTCTTTGTCTACCCATTTTGTAGCACAAAGAGACTTGTGGTTTTTTCTTTATAGAAAAAACACGTCTTTCTTGTTGTCTCTCTGAACTGTGCACTTAATGTTTTATGACAGTTTATTCAGAAAAACCTCTTACTTTTTCCATGAGGTTGAAGATTGCTCTAGGGTCAGCTAAAGGTCTTCTGTATCTACACACGGAAGTAGATCCTCCAATATTCCACCGAGATGTCAAGGCCACCAATATATTATTGGACTCCAAGTTCACTGCAAAAGTTGCAGACTTTGGACTTTCACGACTTGTCCCAGTCCAAGATACAGAAGGAAACATGCCTGGTCATGTATCTACTGTGGTAATGGGAACCCCGGTAAGGTTTTCATGAATGGGTTTAGTTTTTAACAGAAATACCACAGATTCCATAAATATCTCTCTGTTTGTTCTCTTTGAAGATTGTGACTGTTACCTCTATCCGTCCTTAGTTGTAATATGAACAAATATGAAACATTATAAGTTTATTACTCTTTTGGTTTATTCACTCTTTACCTCCAAAGTATCAATTTCTTCCGAATTTCGTTATTTTTTCTGCACATTTTACCCCCAAATTTAAAAGTGTTATGAATTTTGTTCTTCCATCGTATCTTCATTCAATCTCATACAACACTATCACTTTCTGGTGCTTTAGAACCGTCCCTAGTGATTTTCATTTTTGTTTGGTTTATCACCAGTCTACTAATATCTAGATTTAGTCACGTACATCTTAGTAGTTCATAATATGCCCTATACTTCTTGAGAGAATTACGAAATAAAATTGACTTTTGGATTTCTGAACACAGAATAGAAAAGGCAACTAAATAATTACAATTATTTTTATATGAAAGTTAGGTTCAGTTTATGTGTTCAAACACAATTTAATCTCTCTATTGTTTGTTCACTGTTTGAATCATGCAGGGTTATATTGATCCAGAGTACTTCTTAACTCACAAATTGACTGAAAAGAGTGATGTTTATAGTCTTGGTGTTGTATTTCTAGAACTTGTGACTGGGAGGCCGCCAATCTTTCATGGCGAAAATATAATTAGACAGGTATGATTTGGTTTCTCTTCAAGATTATATTTCTATATTTTTCAGATATATTCTAAATGCAACAAAATTTTTGTTGCAATAGTCGTATTACACTTTACCTTCATACAGTCAATGAGTTCAAGTTTATCCTGCTGAACTCCTGTCATCTCAATAAAAGGAGGTCCCATATACATTTTACCTTTGTGGAATTAGGTTTGTTTAGGTTAAGCAGTGGTGCCTTCCCTGTAATTTATGGTTTGGTTAGAGTCAATCAATCTAGTAACAAGTAATAATTAGGTGTGTTTAGAAATTACATTGCAGCCTAATTATCATGACTAATAGTCAACAGAATATATTGTATATTGCATTCTAATTTAGAAGGTGTAAATGCTGATATTCATTTAATAATCTAACATCAGCAAGGTCCAAATGATTTGTATCACTTGTCATAATAGTTCCTTAATGATTTCCCATCTCTAAGATATATATAGAGTTAACATAACTCTTGACATATTTTTAAATCCTTTTTTCAGGTTAGTATGGCATACGAATCTGGTGGGTTGTTTTCAGTTATCGATAAACGTATTGGCTCTTATCCTTCAGAGTACGTGGAGAAGTTTTTGACGTTGGCCTTAAAGTGTTGCAAAGATGCACCAGATGAGCGACCTAAAATGCAGAAGTGGCTAGAGAGCTTGAAAGCATCTGTTCAATGTTACCCGAGACCAACGCCGTGGAAGCAGAATATGGGACAAGTGGTTCTGGAAGAATATTCAGTTCACAACCTTCATCATCTGCTACCAGGACTCCTTTTGTTTCAGAAGATGTGTCTGGTAGTGACCTTGTCAGTGGAAAGATGCCCACCATTAGGCCTAGATAAAAGTCGAAAAAGATCAGCAATCTTGAACATTGAAACCACCACATGTATTATATCACAGTCATGTTTGGTTAATGTTTTTGTATATTACCTATTTTAAGGTTAATTGACAATGAACTGGTTTGTAAGTTATACATTGATGTTGTACACCCATCAGTTTATCTTTTTTACGTTGTGTAATGGTTGAAATACAGGTAGTGTCACTACCATACGCATAGTTTTGTGTAGGAACTTAAGGGTGAAAATGTTCACACACTTTTATTAAATATAATACCATAATGGAACATCTGTACCTACTTTTTTTCTGAAGATGCAATTACTTCGTAAACTAGAACTTTTTATTTCTTAAATACTTACATGGTTTAATTACTCATATGGTCCCTACAGAAAACAATTTTATATTCCCATATAATAAAAAGTCGTCTCTTTTATTTCTTATACAGACTACTTTTAATAGTCCCTCTGAATTTAGATGGCAGAAACTAAAAAGGACTAAAAGTAGAATGCATATATAAATATGGAATAGAAGGGATTAAAATTATATATGTGAGACTAAAATGAAAGAATTTTAAGTAGAGTACTAAGGAGAAATGTATACAATCTATAGAGATTAATGGCTAATTAAACCTTATTTCATTTTACATTAACTTTTATCTTGTTAGTTATTTTCTTTTTAAAGGACTATTGCATTCTTTCTTTAGATTGGAAATTCCATTAAATTTGATTATCACACGTAGCAGACTAATTAACAATGAATTATGTTTTCGACAAGTTCTTCCTGCACCCTAATAGGTTCTTCCTGCATCCTAATAAAAAAATTTCATACCGCAAATGCCCTTTATGACAACCGGATG
>Ga0123340_1003370_pt1 | contig 14944 bp, 9 predicted proteins | sample SirMexnodulemix_FD_89961 | JGI IMG/M metagenome (GOLD analysis project Ga0123340, IMG submission 89961) | Root nodule microbial communities of legume samples collected from Mexico - Siratro Mexico nodule mix | ecosystem: Host-associated > Plants > Roots > Nodule | place: Mexico: Nepantla... | reverse complement strand
TGCTTAATATGAGTATTATTAATTAATTTCAACAATTATTGAATATATAATATTAGGAGATAAAGAAATATAAAAAATCATGTTGAAAAGTATATAATGCAAAATGAAATAAATTATTTGTGGCAGAGGATAATTTTAAAATTGAAAAATATTGAAATATTAACAGTTATAGTTACCTGGTTGATGCTGGGTAGGTTTGTGACATTTTCTTTGTTATTGAATTGCTGGTACAAAGATAAATAGATAGATGCAGAAGAAAAATGAACATTTATTTATATCTCCACTGAATGAATCATTTCTTTACCCCTTCAAAATGCTTTGAATATATATGAGTCTCCCAAACATTTAGAAAAAGTAAGATTCTGGCAATTTCACTAAATTCTTTCCCAAAAACCTAGGTTTTAGTGATTCCTTACTTAAATCTAACGTCAGAATAAAAAAAACATCACAAACTATAACTTGTAGAGAAACCTAATACTGTACAAATCTCTACCTTATGCATCCGACATTGGATTGATTTGATATTATACAACAACTTTAATTCAAAATTCTTTCATACAAAATAAGAAAAATAATAAATATATTTATTATGGTAGAGAAAATTAAAGAAAGAAAAATTAAAATGAATTGGATTAATACTTTATGAATAAATGGACATCCATGTCTCTTTTTTTTTATCAATGTTTAACAAATATATTGACTTGAGATAGGTGAAAAATATAGAAATGAGTTAAGCACAATACGAAATACTTAAGGAAATAATTTTCTATCAAAATAAAAGTGATGTATTGAAATAAAAGTTATATTGAGAAAAAGAGTTATTGGTATATCAAAGAAGAGTTAGTTTATATATTATTATTTGAAGAGAACTAAAAAAATAAAGCACTAGGAAAAATACCAAATTACTTATATCTACTACTTGACACTCGTTCATTATATTGTTTTTTTTTTTGTTATTTTACGCTTTTTGGAATTGAGCATATAACCCATAGCTATTTTATTTTCAATTTTCTTATGAAAGGAATATTTTTCTTTTTCTCGCATTTTTCAATCAACTATGGCGAATATATACAACATGTGGAAAATCTTTTGGAAATAAAGATGTAGTCATATATAGAAAATTTAATGAGAGGAAAAAAAATTATAGGGATGAAAAATTCGAGAATAACTATTTGGGTATCATCAATCCTAATGAGCTTGAAGTGAGATTACCATTATGGAAGGGGGAATCAAGTAAACCACAATGTTAGTGAAAGTATAGATGCATAAACTTAAGGTCTTCGGATTCTCTATTGGTCTGACCCAGGTCAGTTACTCCAAATTGCTATAATTCAATGATAGTAATATTTCTAACTGCAATAGATATTTTAAGAATAGAATCAGTGATTCTGAGAATATGAATTGTGGTGTATCGCAAGAGATTTGGGGGTACTAAGTACACCAGGAGAAGACAAAATTATTCAGAGGTTCAGAGAGCTGGAACAGAGGGATGGTGAACTCTTTTTGGACTAGGGAGGCGAGGGGGTGAATGGATTGTTATGAGTCTAATTAGTATCAATATTAGAGGGTTGGGAGGAGAGATTAAGTGGAAATATTTGCAAAATCTTATTAGGAAGGAAAGACCAGGAGTTATTTGTATTCAACAAACCAAACTGGTAAGTATTAATAGTAAAAAATGTTACGCTTTATTGGGGTCTAATGATATCAAATTGGTGCATAGAAGTGTGGAGGTGGACGGAGGGGGTATTCTAACAATGTGGTACAACCAAATTTTTAATTGTACAAGGATTATGGAGGGTAAAGGATTCATCGTGATCATAGAGGAGTATAAAATATGGGAGGGAGAGCAAGTAGTGAAAGTTGGCATTATTAATGTATACCCTTCTTGCTTAATTAGCGAGAAAATGGAACTTTGGAAAGATATAGAAAATATAAAGGACACAGATAATAGTCTAGCTTGGTGTGTGGTAGGTGATTTTAATGCAGTCAGACATCACAGTGAAAGAAAGGGTATTGGCCAAGAAAGGATTAATAGAGCTGAACTGGATGTGTTTAATACGTTTATTGATAAATGTCAACTGTTTGACATTCCAGTTGTAGGGAGGAATCTTTAGATTGAAATGTGGCCTGATTCTACCCAATATATTTTGAGTAGGTCTATTTCTGATCATTGTGCTTTAGTGATCAAAAATAGGATTATGATTGGGGACCCAAGCCCTTTAAGGCATTTGATGTTTGGTTTAAGGTAGATGGGTACAAGGATGTGATCAAGCAGGCTTGGGACCGAGAGGTAAACAGTGGTCAGGAATGGAGATTGCAAAGACAAAATTGAAAGGACTCAAACAGCTACTAAAACTTTGGAGAGAGCAAGTAGTCAATAGTGAGAAAGTTAGAAAATAGAAAATCTTAGATGAAATTGATGAGATAGATCAGAAGGACGATGAAGGGTCTTTACAGGAGGATATGAGGGTCACGAGAGTAAGGCTATTAGGTCAGTTGAAAACTATGACAGAAAAAGAGATTGCTATGCTCAAACAAAAATCAAGACAATAGTGAATTGAGAAGGGGGACATGAATTCGAAATTTATTCATGCTAGTATGAGATAGAGGTCCTTAAATAATAAGATTAAAGGATTATATATTAATGGTGATTAGTGTGAAGAACCACAAAAGGTGAAGGATGAAATACATTCTTATTTTGAAAAGAGATTTTAAGCACAAGTGAATTTTGGAGTGAATTTAGACAGGGTTCAGTTTAGGGAGATTGGTGCAGCAAATAATGAAAGGTTATGCAACACGTTTAATGATGAAGAAATTCTAGAAGCAGTGAACCAGTGTGAAGGAATAAAAAGCCCGGGCCCAGATGACTTCAATTTTAATTTCATTAAGAGAAATTGGAATATCATAGGGGCCAATATTATTAATGCAATTCGATGCTTCTATGAAACTGGATACATTCCTAGGGGATGCAATGCATTATTTATAACCTTGATCCTTAAGAAAGAAAGCCCAATCAGTTTAGGTGATTATAGACCTATCTTGCTAGTAGGATGCGTTTATAAACTAATTGCGATGATTTCAGCTAATAGGCTTAAAGGGGTGTTGGAAAATGTAATTGATATGAACCAATCTGCATTTCTCAACGGGAGAGGGTTGTTGGACAATGTGTTAATTGCCAATGAAACGGTAGACTACCTTAGGAAAGATAGGGTGAAGGGAATAGTAAAAGTGAATTATGAAAAAGCATGACCCAGTTGAGTGGAACTTCTTAGAATATATGATAAGAAGATTAGGATTTGTTAACAAGTGGATTAATTGGATTAGCACATGTCTCAAATCAGCTACTGTATCAGTATTGGTTAATGGTAGCCCGACAAAGGAGTTCAAACCTAAAAGAGGGCTTCGACAGGGTGATCCTTTAGCTCCTTTTTTGTTTCTAATCATGGCAGAAGGTTTGGCCGGTCTGGTGAGAGAAGCTACAAGAATTGGAGTATTAGAGGGGATCAAGGTGGGTGAAAAAGAAGTAGAGGTAACGTTGTTACAATTTGCAGATGACACCTTGTTTGTATGTCAACCAAATTATCAAAGTATCTTAGCGATTAAGGCCATATTACGCAACTTTGAGGTAGTTTCCGGTTTAAGGGTTAACTTTATAAGAGTAAAGTTGGAGGGGTTAACTTCAGAAATTTTTATGTCATTGGACAGAGTAGAAAAGCAAATATAGTATAGAAAGGGATGTGGTTGGCAATAGTAAGAGAAATTTGGAAACATAAGAACAAAGTAATATTTTGTAACGGGAGAGTGGATGAGGTTGAAACTTTTGCAACGACACAATTGACAGCTTGGTCTTGGGCTAGGACTGATAGGCAGATAATTCATTTCTCTTTTCCGGAATGGTGTATTAGTCCAAAAGTATGTCTATCAAAGATTAGGTAGAATAGTTGGAGTGTACGTGATGACATTAATGGTTGAAATTGAATAATGGGATGGAGGAGTTCGTGCATAGGGAGGTTGACTAGGCACTAGGACTTTGTTGTGCTTAATTTGTAGGTAAGGGTAAGAGCAGAACAATAACTGATATTGGCAAGTCTAGGTGGAAGCTCGATATAGTGAAGCTCATGACAAATCTGAAGCCATAAGGATTATATGATTGCTTAGAGAAGGGGATTTAAGAGGCAGGAAAGTAATGTGTTACCTAGTGCATGAACTAATTTTATCTATGTTGTGCACGGTTATTATTTTTCTATGTTGATACATACTTTGTTGTATTGTATTTTGTTATGCAAACTTTGGACTATGGCATTGCTTTTTCTGTCAATCATATTGTAGGGTTGATTAAGTGTAAGGTCAGTTGTGTCTTTGTAATAGGGTTGGAACACCTCTAAAGTGTTCCCTTTAATTAATTTCATTCTTTGTTGTTAAAAAAAAATAAAAAAAAATAAAAAGCTACATGTGAATCTATCAATGTGGGGATGAGACTGCTTACAAAAGATGACAACAATAGTAGGGACTCTAATGACATCTAATAAGGCAATGGAAAACTGGGAAGAATTAAAGTATGTCAGATTATGTGTCATTCATCCTCTTGGTTCAGACCCAAAGATAGTAAGGAGAATGAAAATCAATGGTGCCATCTATCAAATCACCCTAGAAGAAGAATTAGCATTGGTTGTGTGAAAGTGGAATGAGGGAGAGGAATGCTGACGATTCATCATGTGATTCATCTTCAAATAAAGTTCACTTGGATCTCAATGATTCCACAAGTTCGCCCTCCAAATTTTATGATGTACAAATCCAGACCGACGCGGTGGAGGAAATAACAGTGGAGTCACCAGAAGAGATGGTCACTGAGATAAATCTGGAGAACAGAGGAAATGAGACAAATGCACCTAATGGAAGGTCAACATGCAAAGAAATTAGGTTTTGGTTGCTAAATAACTACAAAATTGGTGTCTAACATTAGCTTCTAAGGTTTTAGCCACTTATACTATGTGATTCTAAAGTAGTATCTAATAAGTGACTAAAACCTTGGTAGCTAATGCTAGATATCAATTATGTTGACTTAATTGATTACTAAATTCAATCATTACTTTTATTTTGTAGTTATTTAGCAACCAAAACCTAATTTGGTGGTTATTTTGGTCATAATTCACTACAAGAAAAAAAAACTATTAGAGACTAATTTTTAGCTACCAAATGATATTTTTAGCTAACGTTGTGTTTGCTTTTACGTTTGCAGATCTTGCCATTGAGCTTGTACTTCATCACTCATGCTAGCAATGACGTTGTGCACACTGGTCTAGACAATGTTTTCCATTTGAATTTTAATAGCATGAAGATATGTTGGATCCATCTCGAATGATGGTGAAGCAACGTTGTTGATTTGGCTTCTGGTAGACCCTATATGTTTTGGTCGGGAAAAATTTTTACTTGGCCCCACAGTAGGCGCTAAATGTTCTTACCAAGATCTGAGTACAGACCTTTCCGAGGTGATCTGGAACCAACTTGACCCGATTTCAAGTTGTATATGATTTGAGCATGAAGATTGGAGGATTAAGGAGATCCACCTGCAAAAGACACTCCAATGCTCAAGTTAGTGGATGGTTATGTGATTAAGTAAAGAGTGAGTGGGTTATATAGTGAGTGTAACGTAAAAGCAAGAGTGAAGTGAAGTGAGTACTTCCTAGGGAATGAAATGATATTTATAAAATGTGTTGGGCCTAGGTTATATAGTTGGTTATTCTGCCCATGATCAATGAGTAACTAACTTGGTTATTGTGATTACCGAATTATTCAGAATCTACATGTGGGTATAGAGGTGTTTGGGTCAGTTACCCGCATATCTTGAGTAACGGTGTAACCACCCAATTATTTCGAGTGCCAGTAATACAAAAGTGTGAAAAGATAACTGTAAAACTTAATTCAGCTCGTTTATTCTTAATTTTGTAAATTGATTCTCAATAATTAATTCTTCATGGATGAAGAACACTAAATGATTTTTAAAGAAAAGGAATAGCTAAAACAAAAGTTAAGAGTAATAGAAAAAAATGTGAAGAGACAAACTAAAACTAGAAAACCAGACAATTCATTTATATATACAAGTTTAATAGATATTTAGACTATATGTTATAAAATATGAAGTAAACATAAACCTAAATGTAGTCTCTAACTAGATTAATAAGTCTAATTATAAGAGTCTAATCTAATACAAAGACAATGGAATTCACATTCGTCATCTTAAAAAATTTCAACACATCTTATAAAATAATAAAAAAATCCAAATCCATAACCATATGTTAATTTTAAAATCCTAAAAATTTAGAATTCAATACAATTGAAATAAAACCCAAAATAATATTTATAAAAGAAGTAAAAGAAAGAATGACTAAAGGACTAAGTATCAAAGAGGAAGAATCAAAAGTGTGTTGGAAGCAAAGGACATCTAAGATAACAAAAAGTTGGGACACCAGTAAAAAAACAGAGAAAATTTCAAGATATTGGAGGTGGAGGAAAAAGATACCAATATGTGAAGTATGTGTGTAACCTTTTTTTCTTTTTTGTCTCTTAAAATTCATTCCCTATCTTTCTTGTCTCTTGGAATTCTCTCTCTATTTCTCTTGTCTCTTAGAATTCTAAAATGCAATATAGGTTATCATTCCTCCTGGATTGTTCTTGAGAATAACCTCTAGTATTAGGAGCTAACAACTAAAACAAATATTACAACAAAATCTAATTTATTACTATTGAGGTAACCGAAAATAAAACATGTAAAAAGTGCTTTCACTAAATAAAACCGTAAATGTACAATAAATCTATATATCTACAAAATGTGTTATCAATTTGTTGGAGGAGTTCCATGCTACGCCACAAGAGACACTGAGGAGGATTTTATAGTGTTTAGGCATGTGACAGCCAACTGGTATATAGGATGTATTGGGCTTAGTTCGATCTTGTGACACATGCCAACATCAAAAGTATAGGGCAACTTAATTTCTCTTGGAATTATTGCATCGACTTCCAATTCAAAAAAGGATTTGGAAGGACATAAGTCTTGATTTTATAAGGCTTGCAAAAATCAAGAGAGTTCAAAGTCATTATGGTAGTTGTGGTTATATTAACAAACTACAATCACTTTGCGCCTCTGAAACACCCTTATACAGCTAGGGTGATTGCCGAAATTTTTGTAAGTGAGACTCCAAAACATTCCAAACAAACTTAAATACGCAACAAAATAAGAACCTAAAAAGAAAATTCAAATACATATATGACTTTAGTTTGAAGTTGAGAGTGAATAAAATGAAATACAAGTTAAGGTTCATGCTATTCTCCAAGCACCTGCTTTTTTATATATTCTTCCAAATATCTTTTCAATATTCTTTCGGCTCCAAAACGTTCGATAGCTGATAATGCGGGACGGCCAGCATACCATTCTTGCTCGAATGTTTTCTTCAAGTGTTCAAATCCGACAGTAACACACACATACTCCAATTTGGGAAGATGAGTTAAATTTATTTGAAACATTGGAATGCTCAATTGAAGTCCTGGTATTCTGCTATCTTGCCCCATCACAGTAAAAATGCTTGTCATTGAGCTGCAATTTCTAACTTCTAACATCTTCAAATTATCAAGATTTTTGGAAAGATTAACGGGAAAAACAGTTCTCAATTTCTCACAATCTTTGATATTTACGTTTTTCAGTTTCCAAAATGAATTTTCAGCACCATACCCCTCATTCCATATCGTCGTCAATTTACTAACCTCGGAAATCACCATTGTCTCCAGATTAGGGCAAGAAACCTGCATAAATAATATGACATTAATGAATACTATTAGCAATTTTTTACAACATAATTAATTACTGTTCTAGTTATCTAAGGGTTTAAGTATTTGTTTATACTTACATCATTGCCATGCTTGGTTTAAGTATTTTACTTACATTAAAGGTTTAAGTATTATACTTAATCTTGCTATGCTTTTGGCTCTTATATTTATAGATTACATTTGTTAGTTTCTATGTAATACTTACAGAAATTTTACATCACCAATTTCTACTTTGTTGCTACTTTGCTAACGGTTTTAAGAGACTTAATGATAGAGATTAAGATATAACTAGAAGTAACTGTATAAAGACTAAGACAAGTATAATTTATAAATATAGTTACCAAAACAAAACAAAAAAATTAAGCTGTATCCAAAACCAAATGAATAGTTAAAATTTGTATTTAATGTTGTAAGTTTTCTGTGCCTTGTTCATTTAAAGAGAGTACCATATTATTATAATATAAAAAGTGATGAGCTGTGTAACTAATCTATTTTTGTTTTGTCAGGAAAAAGACTACAAAGGTTCATCAATTTTTACATGATGATGACAAGATTTTCCATAAATTAATGAACAAACTTGTATATGTTATATGTGTATATGTGAGAATGGAATGTAGAGTAATTGTGCTACAGATTAGACATGTTTAATGCTTTAATGCCTTATGAGTGCTGGAAATATGTTAATACCTTGTCATGAAAAAGTGTAGATGTATCAGTGGATGAAGAGGATCCTTCACTTGAGCAGAAACTGATTAATGCTGGGAGTCCTTGTAAGGTTAGAGAGCATAATTCAGGAAACTCTATGGGAGGATTCTCTTCTGCACCTTCAATAAGAACAATTGCCTTTATGGATTTGCAGTGTGAAACTTCCAAAGTAGCAAGATGAGGAAGGCCATTGATCATGGATTTTGAGAAGAGACATTCCATTGCATTGCATTTCTCTACTTTGATGACTCTTAGTTTGAAGAAAGATTTCTCAGTTAAAAGACCACCATGGCATATGTGCACCAAATCGCTTAGAATGCTGAGAGAAAGTGACTCCAAGTTCGGGAATGCTTCAAGAGGATCATTACCTGACCCTGTGGCTATGCATTTGATTTCAGCATTTTGTTGAATAAAGAGAGACTGCAGTTGTGGAAACCCTTCACCCTCCAAATCATCAAGAACATTCTGGACACCACTCAGTGTATCCAAGTGCAAAACCTGAACTTCTTTCAGCATCTTTTTTATTCCATCCTCTGACTGAAACCTCCTGTTGAGTTTCAGTTTTAATGTCTTCAATTCATGATCACAATCATGTGCTTGGTCCCACCCATCACCAATGAAAATTGTATATGATCTTAGATTTCTAAAGAACATTTCCACAGGCCATGCCTGAGGATCAGGAACATTCAAGTCTTCTATATATGCCAAGTGTTTCAAGTATGTGAGCTCTTTCAAGCTTGCGTAGTTGTATTCAATGGTAGACATTTCAGTCTTCCAATTACAGAACGAGTTTCTCAAATATAATTCTTCCAAGCTTGTCAAGTTGGACAGGACATTGGATGGAATCACTTGGAGATATGTGTCTCTTAAATCCAAGAATAGCAACTTCTGAAGCTGTCCAATATGAGCAGGCAATTGTTGGATCCTACTTCCAAGGAGGCCAAGCATTCGGAGATTTGTGAGCTCACAAACTTCACTAATGTCTCCCAATTTGCAATTATACATGGATAATGCTTCAAGGTCCTTCAAAGAAACAAAACTAGCTGGCAGATTTGGACAATCAAAGGAAACAAAATCAAGCACTTTCAGAAGTTTAGTCTCCTCAAAAAAGGAATCTGGAACATCTGTTGTGGCATTGTCCCTACTTATCAGAAGATGTTTCAAGTTTGGACACTGCAACCTTTCTGGAACACTCACAGGATGTATGTTGCAGAAGTCTACATCTTTTAGCCATTCTTCAGTTAGCCATTCTCTAGAAATCACTAAAGCTCTTCGATCTTGTAGGGCCATTCGATTAGCAGTATGCCATATGTAGTCATCTATTCTGACCCATTCCTTTCCATTTTCAATCACAAGACCGTAGGCCTTCAGATCACTAATCAGTGAATCACGCTTTTTTCTTGCAGAATCTGCTGTTCTGACATTTTCAAATACACCTGCCCACATGTCTATATAGATGCTATACCTGTTAATAAACCTTCTTCCCCTAATAGTAAGAAGCAACAACAATGATTTGAGTTCCTCATTTTCTTGTAGACAATAGGACAATAGTTTTGTTGGTGAAATATTTTCCTTCAACTGCATCAAGGCATCTGGGCCCTTATTTTCTAATGCCTTTGCTATGGCATAAATTAAAGAAGTGGAACCTTTACAAGCTCTCACTATTTCTTCTACAACGGAACTTGCCTGATCTTCAGCAACACCTGCAACCATCTTCTCAAACAACATCTGAGCCTCTTCTTTTTGTAATACTTCTAATTGAAACACTTTAAGCTCAGAGGCACCCTTCAAATTTTGTATGAAATTCATATTTCCTGATGTCAACAATAATCTGCACCCTGCATGTTCATTACCCGGTGGAATTCCAAATTCCTGTAAGTCAAATTCTTGTGGGTTCAATTCCCCCCACCTATCATCAACTATGATGAGACAATTTTGCTCCTTTTTTATTCTCTGGCGCAATTTGTTTCTTCTTTTCACAAGACTTTCTCCATTCGTCAACTCCACTTCCAATTCATGTGCAATAGTATTTTGAACATGCTCCTGATTTGGCTTATCAGTTACAGTTATGACAACCACTGCATTAAATAATTTTTCCTCTTCTGCTTTCTCTCTAATGTCTTTGGCTAATGAGGTTGTGCCTAAACCACCCAGCCCCCATACTCCAACTGCTTGGTTACTAGGGTTCTTTAGGGCTTCCATAATATCTTTTATAGTACCATCTCTTGATTTTGGTCCCCAGTAATGTTTCGTAGATAGATGAAAATTTCCTTCTTCAATTAATTGTGAAATAACTTGTTGCATCTTTCTTGATTGTTTACCAACCTTGTACCGGCACAAAAAATTGGTGCAAGTACTTCTTCCTTCATGGTAGCCCAAGAATCTGTCCCCTTGTCCAAGAATCTTATCCACTCCTTTTAGCCACTCGTTTTGAGTCTGGAATTCTTCATCATCCCAAGTAAGATTTTCTTGCACCCTTTTCTTTTGATCTTGCAGATTCAGGAGTTCAGTTTTCAGATTCTCCAGAATGCTTCTGTTGGAAATTAGGTTGCCCAGCTGATGTGCAACCACTGCTGCTTTCATCTTTTGAAACAATGTGCCAATTGATCTTTCTTTCCTTTGTTGTTGTGCTGGTGTCTGCAACGAAGTTAATAAAAGTTTAACCTAGGATACGATAATAGATAGAGGCAATAACTTCAATGAAGCAAGGCAAAATTTGTAGTAAATGGATCACCCTCTTTTAGATAATGGCGAAACCAGAAAGATGTGATGAGCAAAACAAATTGAACAGTATTTAAAATGCTGACAGAATAAGATTATTTAATTTATTACTGGAGAAAAAATTATATAATACAGAAATTTCATCATTTTACATTTAACCGATATTGAAAGAAACATGATGATATTTTTATAAATAAAAAAGAAATATTATATTAGTTAGTTTTTATATAGTTGATATAAAATTTATATACAACAACAATTATTGCATCTATATGACATTTTCTTTCTTTTTATGCTGTGTTAATATACTATAGATATTGATATGTCATCCTCAGATATCAATGTACATAATTTTTTTTCGGCAATTAACATATTCATATATAAAGAACAATATATTCATATACATAGTTATTTGGATGTAATTTTGAGTGAGGTTTTATATATGGGTTGTAACATCCTAATGTCTCATTCTTTTATTTATATATTTATTATTGCTGATAGAAAAGACTAAGAGTGTTCTAAGTTTAATAAAAATAGGTGGGGGTGTGAGTGGCTAGCCATATACAAGGAAACCAATACTTACATTTTGTATAATTAACTTATATACATTCATTTCAATACAACAAATTCAATACAACAAATTTCAATACATTCATTTTGTTACAACAAAAGCTAAGTCCGATGAAAATTTCAATACAAATTCCGAAAAGTTGGAAAAAAAATATAAACAAATGCAAGTTATATATACCTTTAATTCAAAATATGTCATGTGGGTTATATTTGAAATGTGACAAAGATGATGAATGGAAAAGGCATGTTGTTTTTAGTGTCCTGTGTTATTGATGCCATAATGTTATGTTGGATAAAGAAACATATACCTTTAACGCATACTTTGATTTCCCAAATCAAATTTCGGTGTTTCACTTGTTGCTTCTTTTATGTAGGCTAAGAAAGATTGAAACACAAAAGTCAAGGAAGGAAGAGAAGAAGATAAAAGGGGAAGAATGTTATAATGTCATAGATGTCAATCATAAGATGATGATAATCTAAATTATTTAGTATTTATTTAAATTAATTTGAATCTAATTAAAATTAATATAAATTATTTTTAATATTTATTTAAATTAGTATATTAGATTTGTTATAACATTAGATATTTATTTAAGTTAATATTATTAAAAAAATATTTAATTTTTAAGTTAATATTGATTAAATTGATAATAAATTTTATTTAATTTTAACATTTATTAAGTTAATGTTATTTTACTTGATTTTAATATAATTTATTTTAAGTATATATTTAAATTAATATTGATCTTAGAATGACAATGCGACGAGACAGTAAAAGTTCAAGGATCTCATTTCCATTTCTAAAATAAAAATTCATTCACATCATGAAGTAATATTGATTCAACAATAAGCTTGAATCAATAATACTCCTTAATCAATATTGAAATTGCATTTTTAAAACTACTAAAAGCATGCATATACATATAACTGAGGAATTGGGAAAGTTGAAATTTGAGAAATCAGTTAGAAGGAAAGTCTTAACCATTAAAATTTAAAATAAGAACCAAGGTAAAATTCATGAATTTAATAACAGATAAGAGAAAATAAGTACCTGAAGTGAATGACTTCTACTTTCAAAGTGCCTGAAATAAATATGGATTCATCTTAATCACTGTTTGATGATGAAATGAATCCATTTGTAATAGAATACGTCAATATAATTCTGATGATTTAAAAGGAGATTCAAAAAACAAATTTAGAAGATATTTAAATAAAAAAAAAGTACCTGAATGAGGAGAGGAAGAAAAAAAGCAAACATGAGGGGCTGAAAGACAAAACAAAAACAAAACCTATTTATGGGGAAATGGAGAATCTTCTATCATGTATTCATTTGCATAGATTTCTTCTGAAATTTCCTGCAAATTTAAAATTGTAGGAAAATAATAAAATAGGTAAAATTAAAGAAAATATGAGTGGAGGTACTACCTGGTTTATTGGTATCACTTTATCAAATGTAATGTGTTTGATGTAAACAAAAATTCTTATTTGAAAGAGCTATAACTACCTTATATTTATCACTTTTTTCCCTTTCTCTCAATCTCCTTTCTCCCCTAGTACACCTTACATACCGGAATAGGTTATTCTTTGCTTATTCCGACAGTTTTTCTATATTCGTTCAATAACAACGAAGTCATTCTTTGCTTAAAACTAATGTCATACAAATATTACACATTCTTTTTAAAGTTTGTGGAATATGAATAAAAAGGAATTATATACTTTCATAATTATAAGATGAAATACTTTTAATAGTGTAACCGCTTAGTAGAAGACACTCTAAACCTAGGAAAATTAGATTTATCAATTGATAAGTAATTATATCATATAAGATATTTTATTATATCTCCAACTCATTATACAATATCATTACAAGAAAAGAAAGAATTTAAATATCAATTTTAGCCACTTAATAAATTGGTTATTAATTGTGACCAAAATAACTATTAAAGTAGGTTTTGATTGTTAAATAAGTATAAAATAAAAGTAATGATTGAATTTACTGAACAATTAAATTAAGATAATTAATATTTAACATTAACTATCAATGTTTTAGTCAATTATACTATTAGATTCTAAATCAAACTTTAACTAAATTAGTAACTAATTTTAACATTTTAAAGATTATTAAATTGATTTCTAAAATCAATTTGTCTTGCAATATATAATTATTATATTATATTTTATTTGTAATTTTTATTCATACAACATATAATCTTTAACTCATATTTAATATTTTATACAATCCTCTTTATTGTCATCTTATTGACTTACACAAGGAAACATTCCTAGTAAATAGACCTATATTCAGTTCTTAGTATAGTCTTTTCTAATAGATTTTTTTTTTTTTTTAACAGCGAAGAGTCTTTTCTAATAGTAATCCACAACTTATAAAATTTAATGTGATGGGAACTTGTAAGATTTAAATGAAGTAAATAATAATTTTTATTCTAATAGTAAGAGCAAATATGTAAGGGGTGCCATAAAGATGAGGAGGTCATGTGGTAACAAATTTGAAGGATATTGGAGAGGAGACGATGGGTTAGATAATCATATCATACGATGCTCATAACAATGCATGAGGAAGTGGGGTTTAGACTTTAAAATGATAATACAAAAACCTTAACTACACCAATTTTTTTCTTTAAACAACATTAAAAACATTATGGTTTAAACTTAAAGTAATCTAGCCTAAACTTGACAACACTTTGACAATAGATTTTTTAACGTGAAGTATGTGGTTGTTGTAAATTATATAAAACAGTTTTTTTTTTTTTCCTAAGACAACCTCTTTTGTAAAACTATTGTCTATAATAGACATATTTTTTAGATAACTTTGAGGCAACAATTTTATCTATAATGTTTAGACAATATATTTTTAAGGGTTACTCATTGTTTAAATAAAATCTCCATTTATAATATTTTTAAATTTTAATTATTCATTTATTTAAATTTTATAAATTGTGTATATATTTATATCACATAATAACATAAGTTTAAATATTGTGATTTCTTGTATACCCAAAATATAAGTTATGTTTAAATGCACAATATGCATAATAATTATGTGAATAAAAATCAATAATAAAACTAATATATATATATATATATATATATATATATATATATATAT
>Ga0123340_1003369_pt1 | contig 14944 bp, 5 predicted proteins | sample SirMexnodulemix_FD_89961 | JGI IMG/M metagenome (GOLD analysis project Ga0123340, IMG submission 89961) | Root nodule microbial communities of legume samples collected from Mexico - Siratro Mexico nodule mix | ecosystem: Host-associated > Plants > Roots > Nodule | place: Mexico: Nepantla... | reverse complement strand
TCTTCAAGCATTATTCATTTGTCCATGCATATACATAAAGATGCATGAACATAAAGATGTATTAAATACGCTCCATGCAACAAATTTTTATCTTTTCTTAAAAAATTACATACTAGATGACATGACTTATCAGGTCTCGAAAAGAGAGTTTTCAACCAAATTAGAGTAAAACATATGACTTATATAGCCTTTCCAAAGTTGACATAAGATGTTCTAGAATGTGTACAGGTGTAGAATAACTTTAGTAAGTCCTTCATATAACAAGACATTTTGATAATGGAGACAAAAGTAAGATCTATGTAAGGGAATGACACCACCTTCAACTCAAAACTTCAAGTTAATGACATTATCTTTAATCCAAAACCTCAAGTTATTGTGTTTATAGGTCTTTTTTTCTTATATGCTGCTTAATTTTTTCATTTCTATTCAATGTGAGACTAGACTCACTTAAATATCAAACATTCTTTTCAAAGTGAGAGTCTATTCCACATTGATACGAAGGTAACAAATTTAATATTTTCTTCTCAAATATTCTATTTTATTTTCATTAATAATATTTGATTCAAGCCCATCCATTAAACTTTTTTTGTTTGAAGATAGAGATTCAAAATTAGCATGCCCCATTCATAAAAACCATTTCTTTTAGACATCCATAGCACGGGAGTAAGAAATCAAAGTACATAAACTCTAGCATACAGAAGATAATCATACAGTAGTAACGCTTTCTAAATCTTCCAAAACAACCTCACCTATTTGAACCTATTTTAACATTAGTTATTGTAAAAGAATCCATTGTAAAGTAACTCCCATTTTGAACCTCCTGGGAACCATAATTAACAGGGAGAAGAACCACCAACCCAACAAGAGAACACACCGCGAAAAATTTAATGCTGCAAACACAAAAAATGGTAAACATAAATATAAGAATAAGAAAGTAAAATTAAGCAAAATACAATTTTGGCATGGCAGGGTTATTGTTGCATGCAATTATTGTGCATGAATGTTGAACAATGGATACTTTACAAAACTCCTTCAAGAAAATGAAGATAATTTGTTATTCCATAAGATAAACCTCTTTTTTTTTTTCTTTTTTCATGATCTCATTAACTTTTAGAGGAAATTCCAAGATTGATTATTGAAAACCTCACTTGATCCAATTTATTCTTCTTATTACAAATGCAAGATATTTAATCCATAATCCTAAAATTCACTCGATGAAAAGATTAAAATATCAAGGATCTACACAATTAATTTATACTTTTTTTCTAGGATCAGTGTTTTTATCTTTAGGGATAAATTTGGGTGATCACTCTTGTCCTTATTTCTTAAAGAAAAATCAGTATGATAATATTGGTCACTTCTTAGTTCTTATCCTAATCAAAAAAAGAGGAAAAGCTGAAGCATTTTATTTTGGGCAATATCTATTAGTCCCGCTGAACTTCTTCAAAAATTATTTGGAGGATTATAGCTAAAAAGTTGATTTGGTAGGTAAAAGATGTTAAACTAACATTAAATTATAAGTATTTAGAGAAATTATCATTTAAAATAGTTTTATCAAGAATGGTAAAGTGAAGTTTGCATTTATTTATAAACTATTGAAAGACATCATTTCTAATCGATGTGGGATGACTTATATATTGTTCCTCAAGCCACTGTAGTTCTTTTTTGTGACAACAACTCTGCCTTACATTTAGCTGTCAATCCTGTGTTCATGAGCTTACCAAACACATTGAAATGGATTGACATGTGGTTAGAGAAAAGGTTTCATCATAATGTTCTTCGTTTGCTCCCTATCAATACTACAAAATCTCTCATACCAAAGTTGTTCTTACATCTGTTGTCCAAAATGGGTTTAATTGATCTCTATGCTCCATCTTGAAGTAATAAATGATAAATAATTATTTATGTGAGAAACATTATAGTATATTAACGAATAATAAATAATTATTTTATGTGAGAGTTATTAACAATTATGTTAGAATGGTTATTTTATTATAATCATGTCATTCCACATATGAGTATTTTCTTTCATTAAGAAAATAAAAAAATTATATTTTTACTCATATCTTTTGTTCTTTTTCATTTATTTCTATTTATCTTTTTATTTTTATAATATGTAGTTAATATGATATTTCTGTTAAGTTTACAAGTATAATCAAAAGATTTCAATTTTCATATAAATTTTATTTTTTATTTATAAAAATATATTTTGACAGTACTTTTAACTAAATTTAAACTCTTGTAGCATTTTATTTGTAGATAAATTATTTTAATTATATGTAATTTACTTTCTATTGTTATATATTTTTGCATAATGTGTATTTATTATTAAGCTTGTACTATTTTGAACTTTCTTCCAAAATAAATCCTTTCATTTAATGAAACAGTTACCTAAATAAACTCATACCCAATTTATTTACCAAACTAGTTCCATTTACTATTTACTTCTGAATTTTCATTTCAGGAGAGTCGAATTCTCAACATCAGAAATTTAAAAAATGGTATAAAATAAGTAATGCAATGATAGTTAAGACTAAGGATTAATTTTAAATTTGAAAGTTAATGTTAATTTAATTTGGTGTGAATAAAATATTTGAATGTTTTTTCATTTGGAAGGAAAATTCAAAACTTAAAATACTGGAATGAAAACAACACACCAATAATGAGTTGGGATTTTCTAGAGGACAATTTTACTACAATGACAAAGCTCCTATTAACTATAAAGATAACAAATTCTATAATGACAAGACCTCTGTTACATGATATGTTACGTCATGATAATTATTGTTGTTGGAATGTGGGGTGATAAAATCAAAGTGTGGCAATTTTAGAGTGATATAGAATAAAGCAATATAATTTTAAACAATAAACTTAATAAGTCAAGTAAAGACTTTGAAGATGAACATTATGAAACAATATCATTATGAAACAATATAGTTATGTAATAAAAATAATTTTAGATGATTAACATTATGAAACAATATAATTATGTAATAAAAATAATTTTAAACAATAAACCTAAGTCAAGTCGAATAACAACATGGTTATGTATGGAACAACAGAGTCATGCAAAAAAAATTCTACTGTCATATGCTTAAATACACTAAAAAACATGTCTCAATATTAGTTCGACCATAAATTGATTATGTTTTTAAACACAAACTATTTCATGTATGTTTCATCTGAATTATGTAATAAATACAAATTTTATATATATATCTCTTTTAACATATACTTTATTATTTAATTGTTTATGATATCACAATTAAAATTTTTAATTACAAATGATATTTTAAAAGCAAATTTTAATGAATACTTAATAATGATCCTAAAATGTTTATAATAATATTTTTTAAATTGCATATAATTTGTTTTTCATTAGAACATACAATGTCTCCATAACAAAGTGATCAACAAAGTGCACTTTTGCACAATTCTTCATTAATTACTCTTTGTGAAGACAACTTGAACAATAATACAAAACAAATTACATTGTTATATAAAAATTGCTTTCTATTGTGGAACTTTGTAAAGAAAAAGTTTAAAGTTGAACAATTTTTCATAAGTTGTTTTTATTCAAGACACACAACTCAACATGACATAGTCTGTGATAAATTTGTTTTTTTTGTTAAAGCACACTAATCAACAATATTTTTTGTTAAAGCACACCGATCAACAATATGTATCTATGTAAAAAATTTCATCAACACCTACAAATTTATCGTTTTATGTGTCTGTAATCAATTAGTTTTGATGTAGTTGATCTAATCCATGGTGTTTATTTCAACTCACAAGAGTTATGATTATTTATCATTCAATTATTTTTCAAGTATAAATTCAAATATACTATCATGACCAAATACAAAATCTTCTACCGTATGAAGAATAAACCGCAAATATTAATTATTTGTCTAAATAAAAAATTTATGTAATGTGACACTGATCATATGAGTAAAGACAAAATAACACTTATATTAAACATAATGACTTAAAAGGATTCACACTTAAGAAATGTATATAAAAAAGTTAAAAGTCAAACAATTAACAACTTATAGGTATGTGAACATAGTTTGAAATTCTCACAACCGAAGTAAAACAATATTGTCATGGGTTTTATTACCCACTTGAGGCTAAGCACGTTTATATTTATAAAAGATAATGCTTGAGGCTATGTAGATAATTGGGCGGGCTGAGAGGCCTCTGCTTAGAAAAAGTGGTAAAAAGGTGATATTTTTACAAGACCTTAAGACTGAAAACAATACTTCTAAGATATCAACTCCAACAGTTCCTTTGTCGTTCTTCAATCTCTCGCATCTAGAACAAAGGGAGAGGTACCTATAGAAGGCACTCTGCTCAAGTCACTCAATATTTAGAGGTTTAGTATGACTTGGGTTAAGATCAATGTACCTTTCTCCCCTCTCCTTTTTTATTATTTAAAATAGTATTTATGTAATAATGACTTTCTCACTGCTTTGTCAGAAAGAAGGTGTAAGGTGCACTCAACATTAAATGTTTATGTAATGACTACTCTAACACCCTTTATCAAGAGAAAGATGTAAAATACACTCAACCTATCTTTTGTTAGGTGGGAAGACTGTAAGGCACTGTTATGCTATCAATAGGATGACGTCGAACCCAAGGTAAGACATATTAGAGATAGCTGGATAGTACACTTGTCTTGGGTTACCTTGGGATCAACCTCATCTAGTTGGTAGCATAACAGTGTTCAGGTTTCCTCCTCTGACAAAAGGTAGGTTGAGTGTATTGTACATTTTCCTCCAGATAAAAAGTGTAAAGTAATCATTATGTAAATATTGTGCATCTTACACCTTTTAAATGAGAAAGTCATCATTACATAAATACTATTATAAATAATAGAAAACCAGATAGAAAAAAACATTGATCTTAACCCAAGTCACACTAACCCAAGTCACACTAAATCTCTAAATATTGAGTATTGACTTGAGCATTGAAGTGCCTTTTGCTGGTACCTCCCTCTTTGTTCTAGACACCGAAGACCGGAAAACGACAAAAGAACTGTTGGAGTTGATATCTTAGAAATATTATTCTCAGCCTCAAGGTCATGTAAGAACAGGTGATATTGGGTACTGTAACTAATGTTAAAGAAGTTTGTGATGAACTGGACTATACATATCTTCTTATAAGGATGAGGATGAATCCTTATTCTATGGTATTAAATGGGATGATGTAGTAGCATATCCTACTCTTAATTTCAAGTAGGGGTCTTTAGTAATCGATATTGCACATTTCTTGATAAAGCAAAATTGACATGCTTCGATAAGAAAATGACAATCTTTATTTACCAAACTTAATTGCAAGTAATTTTTGTAATAAATATTTCATTGTTTAAACATATAATGAAATGTTGGGACACCTAATGAATAGTGAGGTGATTAATATGGTTTCTGAATTTGAAAATATTATTGCTCAAGAAGAAGAATAAAATGAGCTAGTGTATTGAAACACATATTATGAACATTAGAAACTAAAGGTCATCCTTCCAATAAACATGAAAAGATTTTAATTTTTAATAAGTGGTATATATCTCGAGATTATAAGAATTCCTTTTTCTGTGGTATCAGTTACTACATATATATTAGTACATATATTAGTACAAGCTTGGTTCGAGTAACACAAACATTATTTTGAAAATTGTTTAAAAAGCAGCTGGTGTGAGATGTCTTTGTTTATGTCAAGGTATAGCAAAGTTGTAGATCATCAGGTTTGACCACATCAACATATTCTTAAGCTTTTTGACAAGGCCCTTTCTGTAGAAATATTTCAAATGTGGGCTAACTTATATTGTCTGGTTAAGATGGAGGAAAAAGATATTTGAGCATTTATTAGGCATGCACCAAGAATTAGGTATACACAAAGAACAAAGTGGGTTAAGCAAAATCAAGAGTATTTTTCATCACTTCAGTTATCAACAAGTATGAGTCAAATTTTGAGAATTGTGATTATTGAAGACATATTCAAGAATACATAAATTAGATATAGATAACAGCAAAAGACTTTTAAGGGTGAATATGCTTTTTGAGGGTTACAGCATTCATTAATGTAGGAAAAACAATTATGTCTAAGAAGTTAACTATAAAGTTTCTAGGTCTTTATCAAATTTTCAAAAGAATATATTTATTATATATGAATTTTTTTACCTCCATTATTAGTCAACATTTGGAATATCTTTCATGTATGGTAATTAAAGAAATATACTTAATTTCAGTCATACTTTAGAGTTTGAGTAAAGCGTAAGTAAAAGAAAATTTCCTTTTGAGATGAAACTAATTATATTTTTTATTTTCAAGTAAAATAACTCTGTGGCATAAACATTAATTTAATCAAAGTATTATGGGATCACATATAAAATAATTATACTTGGAACCGAGAAGAGAAGCTAGAGACTCATATCCTATCTTAGTAAATTAATTTTGAGGACAACACTTTTTGTTATTAGGGATAATTGTAATCTCCCGTACCTCCCTATTCTCTCTCTTGCCATGACCCTCTCTCTCCTTTCACAAAGCCTCTCCCATCTCTTTAAATTTCTACTTCGTACCTTATTTAAATTATGTGATTTTGTCTTTATGGTAAAATCAAATTATCATCAATTTTGTTTATTTGTTTTTATGACATTATCAGATTCTATAATTTTATTTTATTTTTTTTATTTAGCTATATCTAAAATGGGTACAGAATTTGTATATATTCAGTTCTCTATTTTTTGAATGAAAAAAAGAAAACAGAGAGAATATTTTCATTCTCATATCTATTGTTCATTTTTGTTCATCTTTTCTCATCTCTTTATTTTTTATAATATGGCATCAGAGCTCTAATTGAGAGAGCTCTGGTTGCTACATTTATCATGGTCGAAATTATTGATCTCTCACAATATTTTTCACTTTATCATGTTAGTTCTCAACAACACATGGTTTGTTCTATTGGTACACACCAAGAGAGACAAATTTTAGGTGATCAGTCAAAAGCAATGAATAATACTTACAGAAGTAATTTTGGAAGACGATATACTTCTAATGTCTGTAGTCATTGTAGAAAGACAGGACATGTGATTGATAAGTGCTATAGAAGACATGGTTTTCCACCTCAGTTCAAGTTTAAAAATCATGAAATAGACTGTAATAATAATCAGCAGAATCATAAAGGTTCAAGGTCAGAGGTACATTTTCAACATATTGGTTTTACTCCAAAGCAGTATCAAACATCGTTAACCCTTCTACAACAGTCTAAATCCAGTGACAATGTCTCTAATCAAATCTCTAGTATTCCTTCCAACACAACAACACACACTGGAAATAAATTTCTCTCTTCCTTTAGTTCTTGGATTATTGATAGTGGTGCTGTTGATCATATTTGTTCATCCTTGAGTCATTTCACTTCATATCATCAAATTAATCCTATCTCTGTCAAATTACCAAATGAAAATCAAGTCTTTGCATATTATTCTGGAAGTGTTTTTATCAATCAAGATATGTCTTAGATAATGTTTTATATATTCCTAACTTCACTTTTAACCTTCTTTCAGTAGCAAAGTTAATTGATAATTTGTCTTGTGTGATTGTTTTTTATTCTGATGGTTGTCATATTAAGGACAAAACCTCCTTGAAAATGATTGGATCAGTTGAGATACAAGGTAGACTTTATATACTCAGGGTCCCTTCTTATCAAAACCTTTTAAATCAAACCTGTCAAATCTCCACCTATCACCAATATTGTCAATTTAACTGCTAGTGATCTCGAAACCCTTTAACATTTCGGTTAGGGCATCTTTCATTTGTGATATTTGTCATTTTGCAAAGCAAAAAAACTTCTTTTTCCTCTCAGTTCATCTAAATCTAAAAAATGTTTTGATTTGATTCATGTTGATCTGTGGGGACCATACTCATTTACATCAATTCATGGTCATAAATATTTTTTTACCATAGTTGATGATTATTCAAGGTACACATGGATTTTTCCTTTAAAACAAAAATATGAAATTGTTAAGATTTTGGAAGATTTTGTTGTTTTTATTCAAACACAATTTGAGACAGAAATAAAAGTAATAAGAAGTGATAATAGAACTGAATTTTTCATGACTAAATTTTTTTAGCAATAGAGAAATAATATATCAAACTTCATGTGTCAATACTCTACAACAAAATAGTACAGTATAGTTGAAAGAAAACATGATCATTTATTAAATGTAGCAAGAGCTCTCATGATACAATCTCATTTACCCAAAATTTATTGGTCATATTCTATGATACATGTTGCACATATTATAAACATGCTTCCCACACTAGTTTTAAATGACTTTTCTCCTCATGAAATGCTTTACAAAACTCCACAAGATTTTAATCAATTAAAGGTGTTTGGGTCTTTAGGCTAGTTTATCTTCTTCAAGATTTGAAAGTTCCTTTTGAGCAACCATCTATTTTATATTGTGACAATGACTCAGCAAGATATATTGCAGCAAATCCAGTGTTTCATGAGCGCACCAAACATATACAAATAGACTGTCACATTGTCAGAGAAAAGTTGAATAAGGGTCTCATTCATTTGTTTCCTATTTCCACCACAGAGCAACTAGCAGACATTTATACCAAAGCTTTAGGTCCTCAGTCTTTCAAGAATATTTGTTTCAAGTTGGGTCTCATCAATATTTGCTCCCTGCGGGGGGTTCAGGATATGGATAGAAGACTTCTAGAAGGAAACTAATTATGTGATTTTGTCTTTATGGTGGAATCAAATTATCATCAATTCTGTTTATTTATTTTTATGACATTATCATATTATAATTATTTTATTTTATTTTCTTTATTTAGTTATACCTAGAATGGGTACAGTACTTGTATATATTCAGTTCTCTATTTTTTAAATGAAAAAAGAAAACAGAAAAAATATTTTTATTCTCATATCCTTTATTCATTTTTGTTCATCTCTTTATTTGTTTATATTACTCTCTGTACTAGTTGAGAAATCAGGAAATGATCAAATTTTAAAGGACATTAAGGCACTGGAACTGCAAATGGATTTAATATAGCCAGTATAATTTAAATGGATTGAAAATAATTATGATTCAAAAGAAATCCATGTGTGGTCTATATGAATAATATATGAATAATGTACTTGACATTGAAACTTTATATATCAATCTTTAAAAAAAATTTGTAAATAACTAATATTATATGTATTGAATATATTATAAAATTTTCTTTTCAATAGTTTACCTCTACTTTTCTTGTCGTGTTTTGATCTATGATGATTGTACTATATACATTAATAGATATAAATGCAAGTGTGAAAACATCTAAAAGACCATAGATTTTTATTTTAGGTTCCCTCGAGTTAATAGTTATATTTAAGTCATGATGTTTAATATAAGTATTATTTTGTCCCAACTCAATTTATCAGGTGTTACATTGCATAAATTTTTTATTTAGACAAACAAATCAATATTTGTAGTTTGTTCTTCACAATGTATAAGATTTTGTGTTTGGTCATGATAATGTATTTCACTATATGATTTTAATTTAGTAAAGGGTTGAATTTATATATGAAAAATAATTAAGTGATAAATAATCATAATTCTTGTGAGTTGAAATAAACACTATGGATTAGATAAACTATATTGAACCGTATTGATTGTAGAAACATAAAACAAATAATTTACATGATACATATTGTTGTTTAGTGTGCTTTAACAAAAGACAAATTTATGAAAGACTATATCATGTTGAGTTGTATGTCTTAATTAAAAATGTCTTAACTAAAAGTAACTTATGAAAAATTGTTCAACTTTAAATTTTTTCTTTACAAATGTTTTATAAAGCAATTTTTATGCAATAATGTAATTTGTTTTTTATAATTGTGCAAGTTGTCTCTACAAAGAGTAGTGGAGGATGGTGCAAAAGTGCACTTTGTTTATCGGTATATAATATGGAGACATGTTGCTACTGTACCAACTTTGTTCCTCACTATGTCCTAGTTAAAAACAAATTATATGTAATTTAAAGTGTATTATTATAAATAATTTATAAATCATTATAAACTATTTATTAAAATTTATTTTTAAAATAGTATCCATAATTAAAAAGTTTAATTGTAAATCATAAATAATTAAATGATGAAGTATACGTGAAGAGAAATATATGAAATTTTTATTTATTACATAATTGAGAACAATGTTGATATATGTTTTTTAGTGTATCTACACATGTGTGACACTAGGAACTCTTTTTGTTGCATGATTATGTTGTTTCATACATAATTATGTTGTTTTATAATGTGCATCTAAGTCTTTATTCGACTTAACTTAAGTTTATTGTTTAAAATTAATTTTATTACATAATTATGTTATTTCATAATGTCCATCCAAGCTTTTTATATTTGACTTGACTTAGGCTTATCTTTATATCTCTAAAAAAGTACTTCATAGACATGAAAAACTTCTTCTAATAAATACATATAGACTATGGACATAAAAATATCATGGTGCACTTACGATGTTGCAATGACATGGAAGCGTGACAAGTAAAATTTTTATAATTTTGTCACAGTCACATCATCAGTCTAATAAAATTGTAAATTGCATCATTTGTCAAATTTTTGTTTTTTCTACCAAAAAAATCTAGTGCGGATCTTTTCAAAAATAAGATCTCTATCAAATTTTCCTTAGATTAGACATCTTTTAATGTCTTTGTTATCATTTTAAAATACACATAGCCAACAACAATCATGATTGTCAACTTCTTGCCTCTATGAAGATTTTGTCGCAACAAAGTGTATTTTGTTATGACTAAATAAGAGATTGGGAGGATTGATATCTTTCTAAGTATAGGGTATGCACTTTCTATTGATTTGAATTGGTAAAAAATAAGACACGGATCACCTATAGAGTTATGCGTCTATATAGATTTCTAAAAAACTAAACATTAATAATCTCACACTGAACAATAGTAAAGAAAATTGGTAATATATTGTTATGCTCTTCTTATATAATTGCAACCAACAAAGTTCCTTTGTATTTGTCATATAAAAACATCCCATCCACCCTCACACAATTGGCTTACAACATTTAAAACTATTAATGTGTAGTTTGAATATCCTCAATACCCTCTTAATGATAACATATCTTTATTTAAGTCATTGTTTTCAATATATCAGTCAAGTAATTATCTTTCACATAAAATCTAAAGCATAAAGTTACATGACAATATTTGGTCGAACTCTTTCTAATTGTAATATACCTTATCAAATAGAACAACTTGCCAGACAATGGGTTGACCAGTGAAATATTATGTAGTTCAATTAGACAAATTGTGATGTCAGTGTAACAAATTTCAAAAATTTATTTCACTTGTCATGTTACTTTCCATGTGACTGTAACATGCAAAGAGGCACACTACAATATTTTCATATACATGGGTCATGTGTACACCTTAAAACAAATTTCTTATATTATGAAGTACTCTTTTGACAAAATAAGAAATAAAAACTAGTACCTTCTCTGCATTGAACCAATATTATGTCCAAAAACAAATATTCTTTTCAATTATGTTTGTAAATAGTCAAATAACATAAATTTTTTATTATAATTTGGTAGATATATAAATTAATTCTATATTAAAAAATTGATTTAATCCTACAATTATTTTTTATCAATTTTAATTTTTACAACTGATTTCATAGCATTTTTTTAATAATAATTAGTAATCATTCCTGCTAGCTTAATAGTCTTATATTAATTAAAAATCGGAACTAAAAATAACTTAAATATATTCTTCTTTCTTTTAACTCTCTAAAACTCTTTCTTAAAAATACTAAACTTTTTTACCGCTTACCTTTGAGGTCAAAACAATTTCAAAATTCTTACTTTTTCAATATATTATTAGATATCTTTAAAAAATCTTATTACTTTTTCAAGATTCACAAAATTTTTGTCATTATATATAACAACAAAAATTAATAAATTAATTAAATTTTATTTATAATTTTTGGACCACCAAAAAGATATTTATTTCATTTAAACTACTATTTCAAAATTATAATTATATCTTTTAATACGATTTTTTATGTTTTCAACAAATTAATAATCACAAATTCTTTTTCACATACCAATTAAAATTTATTCTCTGTACTTTTGATTAATTATTTCAATTTATCTTTGTAATATAGATTTTTTTTTCATGTTAACCAAGCTAAAAAGCTTTTTAAAAAAAAAGGAAAAAACCAAAATCCTCTTTTAAAGTAAAAGAGAGTATGGTCATTGTCAATTGCTAATTTTTGTTTTCCTAAATATGAAAGGGCTTGCAAGTTACTAACATCTAGGCTGAGAATAATAATCCTAAGCTACTCAATAGTAAAGGAAAGAATGACTGAATGATCAAGTAATAAAGAGAAAGAATCAAAGTAGGTTGGAGACCAAGGATACCTGGCACATACAACAACAAATAAAGTTCAGACACCACTAAAAGTGAGAGAGAACATACTCATCCTTAAATGAAATGACTACTTTATTTAAGATAATGAATGTGGAGAAAAAGAGAGTAATATATGTGTAATATTTTCTCTTCTCTCTTAGAATTGTCTCTCTATCTCTTTTGTCTCTGGGAACTGTCTCTAATTCTTTTGTTTCTTGGAAATTTTAGAATACTCCGTAGGTTCTTTCGGAGTCATAACTATTGCTCTTAAGAATAATTTCTGTTGCTCTTAAGAATAATTTCTATTTTCTATTGTGATATCTTATTTAATATTACATTGGTAATTGGACATTCATTAATCAGGTGCATTACATTGTTATTATAATCTAGGAAGAATCATAAGCTACAGAATATTTTAGAATTCCAAGAGACAAGTCCAAGAGACAAGAGAGATAGAGGAAGAAGTCCAAAAAAGACAATAGAGATAGAAAGAAAATTCAATACAGATAAGAAAAGGTTACACATATTCTCTTTTTTTTGCATATCCACTATCTTAAATAAAGTAATTATGGGTGTGTATTTTCTTCCTTTCACTCTTATTAGAGTTTCAACTTTTTGTAGTGTCTTTTGTCTTCAACCCACTTTAATTCTTTCTTTTTTACTACGTGGTCTTTCAGTCATATTCTTTCATTTACTGTTCATTCTCATATTCAGTTTATAAAATTTACTTGAAATTTAACTTATAGTCACAAGCGTTGGACTCTCTTAAACTCAGTTTCTTAGATTCAAACTAAAAATTCTTACATTTTGATCTTCTTTCATGTGGTATTAAAGACTCATGAAAATACCTCTTGGATGATGATGATGGATTCAGGTTATGATATTATCTTTAGTATTCTTCCAAATTAAATTTTTGCTTGCAGGGATTACTTATAATGGAAGGATTAAACTCTCTTACAAGTCTCACAGGCTTGTTCTGGTTTTTTTTTGTCTTTATCTTCTTCTTTATCTGATTTTGAGATGAGGAAAATTATTATTACTCAGGAGAAAGGTATTCTAGACTCTTTTTCTCAGCTTCTGAGTACATGTAGGTGGGGTACTAGTCAAGACTTTGGAGCCTACATAGTAAGTTGCCAAAGGATAATGAGATACAACATAGAGTGATGTCTCTTGGTTCTCTATGTGTAACAAGTACAAAGGGTTTATTTGTCGCATCTTTTTTAAGTGTAATACTAGTTTTGGCTCCAAGAAGCCTTTCCTGCGATCACTTTTCCTTATTTCTAGTAAATCTAAAAATTTTTAAAAATTTTGTTTACCTATCTTGTAAAGGCAAAGTTTGACCTATTTTTTTCCTTATAAATCTAATTTTCCAATGTTTTTAGTTGTTTGAGGAAATTGTCTTGTATTATTTTAGATGGGTTTGACCATTATGTGTCCTTTGTAATTTTTTTTATATTTCATTTTTATGTTATATTTAATGTGAGGAAGTAAAATATTGATTATAATGATTAATAGCATGAATTTTGTTTTATTTAAAAAAAATAAAAAAAAAACTCTACTGTTCTGCTGTACCAGTGACGTTTTCATGTCACTGAGATAGGAACTCAAAGCTCCCGAGTCAACCGATTCATTCACACTCATTGCATGTGGGAAATTTTCATTTCAAATATTATTTTTGAAAAAACTAAAAATTCAGTTATGATTATATTCAAAAGTTTTTTAAGTTAAATTGGCTAGATTTGAGTTGCATACATCCTACTAAGTAAGCAAGATGACATCAACTAGAAAAAGGTAAGAATGAAAGAAGATAAAGTGCATGTGAAATAGGCTGAGAGAAACTGACCCGAACTTGAAGAGTCTGATGATAACGAGAGCATCCAGACCATGAGCGTCCAGGATCTCAGCTTCGGTGACTCTGAACACCCGGAAAACCCAACGGACGGAAGGAAGGAAACGGTGCAGAGAGGTTGAAGTTGACTGAAGAGGGATTTGATGGTGGTGTAAGAGAGGACGAGCGTAGTAGATGGAGGCGGTGGAAGGCTGCTTCTTGAGAAGGGAGAAGAGGGAGAGAGTGACGAAGGCCAACCCTATGTTTATGTGGCGGCGGAAGCCAAAAGACTGTGTGGGTTCATCTTCCAACCCTAACTATTTTCTTATTTGCACTATAATTTTGGAAATGATGAAATAAAAATGGGTGAAATGAAGAAATTATGTGTGTTGTGAAGTGTGAGGTGCGTGGCAGAGGCTTCTCCAGTGAGGGGATGCAATGGCAGTGTTTGCATGCCACCTATCCTTTTTCATGCACATCTTTTGGCAGTTTTTCTTGACAGATTTTCCATGGCTTTACGCAACCTCTCTACCTCTACTATTTTGTGAATTAGTATATCAGTTTACTTATTTGACATGAAGAATTAATAGAATTTTTTTATAAAAATATTGTAATTTTTTGCACAATATTTGTTATAGGAGGTAGATTTTGAAAGATATAATCTATATACTTA
>Ga0123340_1003366_pt1 | contig 14952 bp, 11 predicted proteins | sample SirMexnodulemix_FD_89961 | JGI IMG/M metagenome (GOLD analysis project Ga0123340, IMG submission 89961) | Root nodule microbial communities of legume samples collected from Mexico - Siratro Mexico nodule mix | ecosystem: Host-associated > Plants > Roots > Nodule | place: Mexico: Nepantla... | reverse complement strand
TTTTTAAATAATTAAAATTAAAAATGTGTAAAAATTTATTTAGTTTTAAAAATTCCCAAATTTTAGGAAGTCTCTATAATGATTTGAAAGTTTTATGTTTTCGAAAAGAATTTATAAGAAGTTTTAAAATTTGTTCAAAGGTTATCTTTAGTCGGGATTTTATTTTCCACACACCAAATAAAAAGAGTCATCTTGAAAGTAATTTTAAATTCTAGATCATCTTCCAAACATATTGTTGTTGCGACTCCAAGCCAATTCAAGCAAAACTCTATAGGTAGGAGTTAGACTAAACTTTCTATCTTCTTCCTTTATCTATCTCTACCTATCTATCTCTTCGTCACTCAAGTGGATATCTACCAAGCAGTCCATTAACTTGTCTACTACTTCTTTTCACGCAAACCACCTCTTCAAAATAAAATTTCCACACATTAATGTTCTTCGGAACTTCATGTCTTTTTGTTTGGAATACAAGAAAAGCCTTAGGTGGATTGCAACCAAGCATTCTACTCCCGCTTATCCAATCAAAAGTTGATATTATCTCATCTTCTATATTTTGGTCAAAAGTGGATTGCAACCAAGCATTCTAGCTCGGTGTTCTTTATCACATATTTTTTGTGTATCTCTCCACCGTATTAAAGACACGTTATTTTTGTGGTGTTCAACTTCATTAAAATCTCCTCAACCTAATACTTCTCTTCTAATAAACACTAGAAAGAATCTCTAGATTGTAACACGTTCCTCCCCTATTTAGCTAACAATGCACTCTTCAACAAATTCACGTCTCTCACCCAAAATCCTCCTTAACTTCTAGGACCACGTATACCTTTCAACTAACCCAATATATCTTTCTTTCTCCTTTCTTTTTTTTCTTTTTTTTCAGGTAGAGCCACCATCGTTAAAGGATTATCAATAGTTTTTAATGACAATTTTAACCTCGATTATTTCCAGAGGTTGAAACTCGGTTATTCCGACGGTTTCAAAACCCCATTATTTCCCACAGTTTCAAATCCCCATTATTTCTAACAGTTTCAAACTCCATCACCAATTAAATGCATCTATTATATTTTTTTTATTTTATTAATTAAATTTATAAAATTACTTAATAAATCATAAAAAGATAATATTAATTTATAGCAAAAAAAAAAAAAATTGTCCAGACAAAAACTTACCTACCACACTAATAAAGACATTTGGATATATATCTTCAAGAATTTGTGTGAAGTTATTGCTAGCCAACCTTACATTGAAGGAAAGGGACTATCAAATAAGTTTTTAAAAAGACAAGATTCTGTTATTACGATTACTATAGTTTAGTTTAACTCAATAGGGACTATTAAATAAGTTTTTAAAAAAGACAAGATTCTGTTATTACAATTACTACAGTTTAGTTTAACTCTATAAACAGGTATATTTAAGAACAATACAAGATTTATAAACTATATTATAATAATTTAATTCTGTAAAATAATTATTTGTTTTATGCAATTAAGTTTAATAGCAACGGTTCACTTCAATTCAATTACCATTCCTGGAATTGGCATAAAGAAGGCACTCAATTACCATTCCTGGAATTGGCATAAGGAAGGCACTCAAGAAAAGTTGGGAGAGTAATAGCAGAAAAAAAAATGATACGTAGGAAAGAACAAAAAAGGGCTACAACTGAAAGAATTTACCAAAATAAGTAAAAGTTCCTCACTAAACCCAATAGATACAACAAACTACAAAATTGAAAAAGTAAACCCCATAAAAGTTGAGTCTGGTCATGAGGGAAATTTACAAGCAAATTAGATTTAGACTTAACAACATAACCAAAGCCAAAGGTGGCATATCCGTAACAATGAAACTAAGGAATAGCTAGAGGTGACTCCAAATGTGGCTGCAGAAGTTCGTTGTTTACCAATTCAGAATTGGTCCAGTAAGTTTGTTGTTTACCAATCTCAAAGATTTAAGATTTCGAAGATTTAGATGCTCTTGGGGATTCTACTCTTCAAATAATTGAAGCTAAGGTTAATGTGGAGAATGTCAGTGCTAATATTAAACAATCAATAAGACAACTTAGAGTCAAAGTAATTCTTAGACAAGTCAAGATTGACAAGTGATATAAAATTCACAAGCTAGTGCTAATTCAAATATAACTAAAAAGAATATTTTAGATATACATGTCAAGAGTGACAAGTGATGTAAAATTCACAAGCTAATACTAATTCAGATATAACCAAAGAGAATATTCTAGGCATACATGAAGGGCTCCATGTGCTCCCATCACAAAATTAAGCATAATAAAAAAAACTAAATAACTTTATTCAATTATGATTCTTCATGTTGATCATCAGTTTCTTCGTTAGGAACACTTCTTTAATCAGATACATGATATATAAAGAATAATCAATAGTATTCAAATTATAATATAAAATATATATTAAATTAATCAAGATTTAAATATTACCAACTTAGCAATTTACATTTACCAAAGTAATTGTATTCTATTTGAAATTTTTACAATTACCAGAGTAAGATACTTTGCTTCGCTCAATGGGAAAAAAGGCAGAAGAGGAGAGAAAAGTAAAAGAGTGGATTACCCCAATGCTTAACCAAACGACGTGTAAAAAGATGGTAGTTGGTTAGTATTTATATAGTAATAATAGACGAGGAAGGAAAAATATCCAGGACACGTACTATACACAATGGTCACCAGATAAAAAAAATTCTTAAATGTGGTAACAATCAGGAAAGTGGGAAACAATAAACAAATGGAATAAGCGATAAAAGAAAAAAATACACATCATTGTACATGAAAGAGCTTACCACACAAAGTTGTCTTTTCCCATGATTATCAAAAGGTTTATTGTTAACTTTTGCTTCTATAACCACTGTTAGTGCAACATTATCCTGATACCAAGAACACTTGGTAAGTAACTATTACACCACACAATCATTTTTTTCTTTCTGAACATAAAAAGTGAAATGCAATCACAAAATAAGCCACCTTAACAGTCGATTCAAGGCACTTTTCTTCTGAGTCAGCCCTGTTAAATTCAACTTGCAAGCAAGCGCACATCATTCTAATTTATATAGAAACATAACTGAACAACCATAAACAAAATCAATTCCCAACCTCATTTATTCACATGTGAAACATCTACATGGATTAGATGATGTCATGATGTCCTATGGTTATAGACAACAAACAATAGACCTCTAAATCCTTTTTAATGATTTTCTCCTATAAGTTTTCAATGTAGCTCCATTTAATTTAATCTCCTTAATGGGCCTTCAACAAGTGTTTCTATAGTAACTACAACCCTTTGTGGTGTTGCCAAGCATCTGAAAAACACTTTGTGGTGGAATGGTAACTCTTGGAAAGAGGAATTTTGGCCTTAACACAACCTAGGCATTGCAGTATGGCTTGCTCTGATGGATGTATGCCATAGACAACAACTTTTTTATCACTCTGTACACGATACCTGCCAAAAGTGAGGGCCCAAGAACAGAGTGAGACTGTAAAATATCAAATGTTTAAATCAGATTAATAGAAAGTGTATAAAGGAAGCATATTTGAGATCAAATATATATTTAATAAAGTGAATAACCGTGAGCAAAGAAATATGCTGACAAAAATGGTTCATGAGTGACAAATTAAGAATCCATAACATACCAACTAACACAAAACCAAGATATGAAAAAAAGGAGGAAGTATCAAGATAGAATATGAACCTCAGTACATTCACACACCGTACAAGCACAACCTATCACCACTTTTAAATTAAAGTTACAAGCAAAACCCAGACTGCACGAGACAGTTACAGATAATGCAATCATCAGTACTAAAAAAACCTGAAAATATCTTTCTCTACTTGACCATTTGAATGCAGACAAATTAACTATGATAGCCAATGAAACACAAGAACTATCTACATAACATATGAAAATTGAGCAAGTAACACAGCATCACTTTTTATAAGTATGTTATGTAGTTAGGTAGTAACACAGTTTCCTCAAACAGTACAGACATTATATCATAGTTTATATGTAATTGAACACATACGCCGAAAGAGCAGATACAATGTATATCTTAAACTACCCTACAAAATATCTAGAATAATGAATTAAATACAAAGCAACACCACCACCGACTGCATGCTTGGTTATTGTCAGTTGCAGCCCATCTTTCTTGGCTCCCAAAATCTTGTCCACCCGCTTGCCCTCTTTCAAGAATAGGGAGGTTGGCATAGCCTCAAACTTCCACTCAGTTGAAACAGACTAAAGAAACCAAAGTGATTGCAAGATTAAGTTAAGGAAATTTCTCAAAGTACTTCAGATCCAGGGTAAAAATAAGAGTGTAAAAAAAAGAGTAAAATCATGTTCTGTGGAATATTTAGATATTCATATTCACCTCCAGTTCATCCACATCCACCTTGAGAAAGATGACATGGGCAACTTTTTAGCAATCTCCGCAAGAATTTGAGCAATGATCAGCATGGACCGCACCAAGAAGCAGTACAATTTATCACAATCTATTAACAAATATCCCTTCAGTATTTTTAATAGTTTAAAATTGTTTATGAAAAGATAATCCATTTCAAAAAATCATAAATCATGCTAAAACTGACACAGATCAAAGATAACCATTTTAAAGAATCACAAATCATACTAATGACACAGATGTTAAACAACTAAAGAAATCACAAAAGCTGATAAAAATTGCACTAATAAGGACACCTTCAGGGGATCACCATCCTCTACAGCTACTTTTAAACAACAACACCAATCCAAACTTACAAAGTACATGCAATTCAAACTTCAATCACAGACATTTCATTTGATTAAACATATCAAAACCTTTAAGAATACAAAATTCGAAAAATCAGAGCAGATTTAGTAACTTATAGATGATAAGCTAATAAGCAACCAAATGTGATTATATTTCTAACGGCACACTCATGACAAGAATTCAAACAAAGGAGGTAACATGACAAAATCAAAAGAAAAGGATGAAATACAATTATAAGAAGAATAGGAGCAGAGGGAAATGGAAAACAAATTTTACAAAACTGGAAAGATGAATTTTCTTATTGAAAAACCCTAATGTTCATCATACCTGTGCAAATTATCACATAACAAGGGGTAAATGAAACTAAAGAAGAAGTTAAGAGTAAAACATAACCAGTTCAAATTTTAGTTTCGAAAGCATCTAGTAACAACTCTAGTATCATCGTGGCCATTACCTTGTCAACTTATTTGATAAATCCTAAACCCAAAACACTAACATTAACCTCCAGTCAACAAAAATCAAATCAAATCAAAATTGAACTTCAAATTCAAATATTGAACTCGCCTTAACTAATTCAAATGTGAACTTCAGATTTAAGCAACCACAGACGGACGAACAACAACAATAAGGATGAAAATCACACCTCACAGATTCTTCAGATGAAAATCCTTCATCGCGGTGTTTTTCGTTGTCTCAAGAGAAACCCTAAGAAGTAAGTGAAGAGATGGATGAATGATAAAAAAAAAAAAAAGCAAATGATAAAAAGTTTGAGAAAGCTCTTCAGTTGAAAGGTTATTTCGTGAGAAATTTAAAAATAAAGTGAACTGATGCGAACGCGAGAAGGAGAAGGGAGTCGAGCGAGAGCGCGAACATTGAAACGTAAAATAATTAAACTCTATTAAAAAAATAAAAGTGATTTAATATTCTTATCCGCATTTTATTTAAAAAAGCGCTGAAACTTGACTGCGAAAAACTTTCTCATGTCTTAGTAGAAGTTATTATATCCTTCGTTAACAAACCCTAACTAAAATTAAGGATTTTTTAATGCAAAGAAGAAGAAATATGAGTTTATATGGTATGCAACGGACAGCGAACAAAATAAAATTATTTTTTTCAAAACAAATGAGTCGTCATCATAGTTTATATAAAAAATTATAGAAAAATCAGAAAAGAATAAGGCAAGTTCGTGTGAATTAAATTTTTAGTCCGAGACGTGTGTGGAAGGTATTAGCATCCTACAACGTTTATCCTAGGACAGTACCTTTAATTAAATAAATAAAATGAGTGTAATTTTCAAAATATTTATTTTCCAAAAAATATGAGACAAAAATGAAGAAAAAAACAAACAAAAAAGTATTTTTTATTTTCGGGAAGAGCCCGACAAGGTTTGACCTTGCTCCTACATATCTCTATCAAGAATGGAGAATCAGAGTTACATAGTTATTTGGATAAGATTGTTTGTTGAGTTGATATTTTTTTATTTGTGAAATTTTTATAATTTTTTTATATTTGAAATTTGATACTAAAATGATTTATTTTCAAAGTTTCATATTAAATATCGCGTGACACGTATGGCTATTTGATATTTAAGAATATTTGGAATAATAATATTAAATATTGTATTATATAGTGTTAAGGTTTAGAGTTGGTGGGGTTGTTTTGGAGTGAGTTTAGGGGTTGTTTTGGGAGTAACGTGGTTGAGTTTTGGATGCTTGTAGGGGCTGTTTTAGGTGGGTTTTAGGAGCTGTTTTTTGAAGTAAAATGGTACTGTTTTTGGGTGTTATTTTAGAGGTAAAGTGGTATAGTTTTGAAGGTAATATGGTGTTGTTTTTTGGGTGCTGTTTTTGGGGTAAAATGGTGTTGTCTTAGAGGTAAAATGGTGTTGTTTTTGGAGATAAAATGGTGTTGTTTTTGGTGCAGTGATGGTGCAGTTTTGGAGGTAAAATAATATTGTTTTTGGATGCTGTTTTGGAGGTAAAGTGGTGTTGTTTTGGAGATAAAATGGTGCTGTTTTTGGTTCAGTTTTTGAGGTAAAATAGTGTTGTTTTTGGTGTAGTTTTGGAGGTAAAATGATGCTGTTTTTGGATATTATTTTGGAGGTAAAATGGTGTTGTTTTTGGGTGTTGTTTTGGTGATAAAATGGTAAAATGGTGTTATTTTTTGGTGTTCTTCTGGTGATAAAATGATACTGTTTTTGGAGGTAAAATGGTGTTGTTTTTGGAAGTAAAGTGGTGCTTGATTTCAGAGATGTGGTAGCGTAATGTGGAGCAAGCATGCCTGGTTTTGGAGGTGCATGGCTGTTTTTTGCTTTAAATTTGGTAGCGGGGAGAGAAGGTCAAGGTGACGTATGAGGGGTCTCTCCATTGGCTTTCGTGGTGATGTGGTGAAGGGAGATGCATTTGTGTGGAGGTGCAGCAACACTTGGATGTGTGGGTCGTGGTAAGGTTGTACATGAATGGCCATTTAGGGCTATAATAAGGTTTTGACGTGGTGGAGGGTAGTGGTAATGAAGACGACATTTAAGAATAAACAATGGGAGAATGCAAAAATATGCTTATTTATTTTTTCAGTTTTTATATTATGAACAGGATGATAATGAAAAGCAAAAAGGAATATGAAAACAAAGCCTATAAACATTATATCATGTTGTTGTTAAAAATATACCTGAATCTTCTTTAAAAAAAATGCTTGCCTCTACCTTTTGATTCCTCTTTTAACTTTACTTCACGTTCGTTCTCTTCTTCTTTGCCTATTTTGCTCTCTCTTACTGCCTTTTTCTTTCTTTATGTACTCTTACTTTTTCTTTTCTCGTCTCCGTGCCCCCATGAGAATTGAGTGATTTATAGTATAAATGATAGCAGTTATCAAACAAGTGGCTTAAGGAAAAATAAGATTGTAGGAAGTGGGAAGTAACCGTTTCATAACGAATCTTTTCCTGTTATTATTATTTTTATATTATTTTATTATTAAAAGAAAGTAGTTCAGAGGATTGACTCATTCTCTTTTTTTTTGTTATTATTTTAAATATGTATTGAACGTGCAGATCAAGAAACAGAAAGCAATCTCAATTTCTTTAATTATTATTATTTTGTTTTTTTCTTATTTTTAGTTTCTGTTGCTTTATTTTATATTTTTATTTTTTGTTATTTTTGTTTTTTATTATCAATTGTTATTTTAATTTGTAAAAATTAATGAATAAGTCAAACCTCTCTCCTTTTTATATTATTTTTTTATTTTTTAAATAAATATGTAACTAAACAAATACATTTATTCTTTTATTATTATTTTTTATTTTGTAAAATTTTTTATTCTAATTAATATTTATTCGGACGAAATAAGGTGTTGACATATGGCATACTCTACCTAGAAAAGGCTAGTTATATATGTTTTCAAAGGGCTAGCTTATTGTCAAATTCTATAATGACAAGGTCGTAGATCACCTTTTTCCTAGTGTTTGAACCAATAGCTATCTTTAGGTACGCAAAGAATGGAGTAAAAATAATCATGCAGTTCTAGTAGTTTACCATTTTAACAATTTGAGACTGGTCGACCTTAATAATACCACAACTGTTTTTGAAAAGTTAACCTTTATACAAGCTAACTCAAAGCTTCCCATGATTCTTCTAATTAGCATAACATTACTCATTGATATTTCACTAACGTTACTTATTCTATAAAATTTATTTTCACATGTGCCATCCACTTTCAATTTTACATGTACCATTTACTCCCTTTTTGTGACCAAAGTTGGTTTTGATTTTTTTATTTTTGGCTCAGTGTAAGTGTTGATGCAGTTTTTGCTAAGGTTCATTGTGAAAATTCACTAAATTTACCTTTACCCATCACCCAACTTTCTCTTTTTTCTATTTTATGGGCATAGCTTCCTTGTAGACGAATAGCTAAGGAAAATGTTAATTTAACACTGCTTTTTCTCTTACTTCTGTTTGACACTCCAACGTGGCATGTGTTGTCCCGCATGGCAATAAAAGAGAAATTTCCATTGTTTCTGGCTTACGTGGTTTACCTTTGTCTTTTTACAAGGGTGTTTTTTGTCATTTGCCTTCTGAAAATGCAGGGCAAATTGAGAGGGAAAAGCAGATCTCATTTCTCATTGCACTCATTACCCCGCGTGCTCTGAAGGAGAGAGAACAGAGAAAAACAACAAGATTCGCATACGTCCACCATCGCGTTCGTTTTCCAGCCGCCAATCCACCGTCGCTGTGGTGTTTCCTACTTTGTTGTGTACCCTAAACTATGTATCCTAAATTGTGTATGTTCTCTCATCCGTTGTTGGTATGAAACATTGTTGGTGGTTTTTGTATGAGTGTTTCGTTCATGTTTAATAATTGTTTCTTCGTGCGCTTTTTATGGTTACTGGTGTTAATGTGTTGTCTTTTTTATGTTGAAGAATCATATATTGGTGTGCTTTTTGGTTGTTGGTTTGGATCTGTGCCTCGTTGTAGAAGTCGTTTATGTGCATTCTTTATACTTGGTGGTTATGCATGTATGCAGAAAAATGGTTTGTTGTTGTGTTCTGGGTTTCTGGTTTCCATGTTTTCTTCCTTTACGTACGCCAATGACATCCTTCTAACAGAAAGTTCACTTCGTGGTGGGTTTTCTATTCCTAATTTTATTCTGTGGTACATTTATTCGAAATTACTGAACAAACCACTTAGGTGAGCAGAGCGAACCACTTAGTATTTTCACCCCTCAAACAAATGTGTGTGTTCCAAAACTACACACAGCGAACCACTTATCTGAACTGGGCTAACCACTTAGTCTTTCCACCCCTCAGACAAATGTGTGTGTTCTAAAACTACACACAGCAAACCACTTATCTAAACTGGGCTAACCACTTAGTCTTTCCACCCCTCAGACAAGTGTGTGTGTTCCAAAATTATACACAGCGAACCACTTATCTGAAATGAGCTAACCACTTAGTGTTTTTCAACCCTGAGACACGTGTGTGTTCCAAAATTACACACAGCGAACCACTTATCTGGACTTAGTTAACCACTTAGTGTGTATTCCGAAGTGATACTCAGCGAACCATAAAGATCAACACCATATTTAAGGTTTTTGGTTTTGTTGATTATGGTTTACATATGTGACTAATGGGATTATTTTGTTTCATATTAGTTTGTTTTGAATAAATACTTGCGTACAAAAGTATTTATCGGAAATCGTAGATACGGTAAATACATGGCTTCAAAGGTATCTGCTACCAAGGTAAGTGATTGAATCATATTTGATTGTTAAATGTGTAGTTCCTGAAAAGGTTGTGACTTGTTGGTTTTTTTTTTTTCTTCCAATTGCAGCTTAGAGTGAGGTATAGGGTGCAAACAGATATCATTGTCCAAATTAATCGTGAGATGTCTCCATTCCAGAGGCAGAAGCTGGAGACTACTCCTTTCAAGTGGCTGTTGTGCTTGGAAGAGCCACTTCAGATTTCAAATGTTGTTGTTATGAAATTGGTCAGTAGGTGGTCCAGTATAGATCTTTGTTTTCAAATTAGGGAATATTTAGTCTCATTTTTCGTGTTTGAAGTATGCTTATACTTGGGGTTGGGGGTAGTAGGTGAGGAAGTTAACTTTGAACACTGTGCTCCAGGTATGATTAACAAATAGTTTCAAGACAACGATATTACTGTAAATACTATTCTAGCCAAACTCAGAGACATAACAGTAAATAGGAAAGAAAATGTTAATGACTTTTGCAGACTGTACATATTACTTGCGTTTTGTACTATTTATTTCCCTCACTCTTCTAGGACCATTACTACAGTTCCTTTTGCCTGTTTAGATAACTTAGACAATTTATATATTTACAATTGGGGGGCAGTTGTTTATGGTTTTCTAGTTCAGAGTTTAAACCGGGCTTCTGAGCTGTACAATCACCAGAAAAACAATGTTACCGTGCAAGTGTCTGGATGCATCGCATTACTGTAGGTGAGTAAAATTGTTTTGACGTATGATATTGGAAGTTGTGGTCTGTATGTTTGTCTGCATATAGTATAATTATTTTCTTATAGTATGTTTGTTTAAAGAAAGCAATGTATGCAACAGTTGTGGGCAGTACAACACCTGGGAATGGGATCTACTTCTTCCTTCCCATGGATGAATAAATGGCCTACTATTATAATGAGGACCTCAAAAATTAAATCTGCATTCCTAAATAACCTTTTACAGTTTGATCATTCATATGTTATTTGTAAATTATGTTATTATTAGCGACAATCATGTAATGTTTTTGTAGGTTGTTTGGGATTGGGCACTCACTGATGAGGAAAAGCGAATTGACATAGTGTGTGAAGCCCTGAAGTATTCAGCATCCTCAAGCTCAGGTGGGAAGGGCATGGATGATAGGCATGGTTCTGTGTGGCAGGAACTTCTCCATGCCACAGAGAAACTTGCGACTAATGATCACCGCATAGCTGCCATCGAAGAACGACTTCGATACATACAAGAGCATTTGCTAAGTGCAAACTACGAAGGGCTTGCGGGACCATCATCGTCAACTTCACCGACGACAACTGGTGCTAACAAGCTTCACGACAGTGTAAGCCCTGTCATGGCTGACATGCCTGACAGGAATGACAGTCTTTTGATGCCCGTGACTGGCATTGACCCTTCCAACCTTGTATTTGATTTTGGACAGATTTATAGAGGTGTGATATATCAGAAAGACGATACCAACCAGTGTGTTGATATTATGTATTTTGGTTTATAAATTGTTAGGAATGGAAATCACCAAGGTTGAAAATTCTTAAAACATGTTATGTTTTTGTTTTTGTAGTGAAGTTATCAATATTGACCGCTATGTGCTTACCAAAGGTGACCTTATGTCGCTGAAGCCTCGAACGAAATTGGATAACATGGTAAAGCCATTTTCTTTTCTTAATTTTATAATTTGATGTAAGGTCAAATTATACAATTAATTTTTGACCAGTACTTTAATTCTAACATCTTTGCAGATTATGTTATTTGTGACCAGTATGGTAATGTATGAACAATTAAAACCTTCAAGAGTGATTAAATGGATCTGCCTGAATCCGTTCTTTACGGTATGTTAAATTGTGATTTTTTTTAAATTTCAGTGTAAGACGTATTATTGAATTTGATTTTTTGCAGACTGCAGTTATTGAAGACTTCAAGAAACGAACAGTGAGAGGAAACAACAAAGTACCAAAGATGCGTGTTTGGGAGTACAAGGATTATGAATCATTCTTCCCACGACGAATGCTCTATCTAGAACATATTCTCCATGCCGAATTTGTAAGTTGGTATCCCCAATACCCAATATTTTGTTGAATATTAAACAAGTTGGTGAAATGTATGATTTGTTTTTGTTATTGTAGATTTTTGTCCCATCAGTTAATGAAGATCACTGGTGGTGTTACACTGTGAACTGTCGCAGCAGACAGATATATGTTCTTGACTCCCTTGGACAATAAAATAAGAGTCGCAAGGTCATTGACAAGGCAGTGGTAAGTTCATGATCTCTTCGTTGTGGATGAATGAATTAATGACAAATGACCCTTTTTAGGACATGTTATATGTTATTAATCGTTTGTTAATGATGGCAGGCATACCGCCTTGAGTTGGTGTTTAGATTGGTGGAGAAAGTTGAAATACAAAATTCCATTCCCTTAAAAGTCCGAGCATGAAGTACCTTTACAACAAAACTGGTAAATTTAAAGTAGTTGGTTGTTATTTTTCTTACATAAGTGTAGGAATTGTATTTGTGTTGACTGATGTAGGTTCACAATATCCAGCCATGACTGTGGTTTACTTGTCATTAAATACATGGAGATGTGGGACGGCGGTTGTAGGTTTGACGGCCAATCAATGCCAAAATACTCAACGGTTTGTATTGCTCTTTTATCACGACATTGTCGTTGGTTGATTTACCTAATGTACAAATTGATGTGTTTATTGTTATTTTCAGAAAGAAATTCAACATTTCAGGAAAGAGTTAGTTGGCAGATGGGTGACCCATGAGGTTAACATTCATCGAACGGATGTATTGTCAAAGATTAATAGTTAATTTAAGTGTATATTGTAAAGGAAACAATGTTGCTCTTTCATGGGTTGATGTACATATTACATCTGTAATTGTATGAGTATGAATTTCATTTAAATGTTACTTAGTTGGCTTATAATGTTCATTCATAATGAATTGGTTGTGAAATATTCTAAATTAAATAGTTCTGTCCAAAACTTGTACCCAACGAAATGCATACGTGCACATAGCGAACCACATACGTTTACATAGAGAACCACCTTGTTGAGGGTGGATGAATGGACGGGCAGGGGTTTAATATGGGTGTCGGACGTGTCAACATAGTAAACCACTTATACTTACAAAGCAAACCACCTTCATAGGGATGGATGAATGGGTGGACATGCAGGGGTTTAATATAGGTGTCGGACTTGTGAACGTGGCAAACCACTTATACTAACTGAGCGAACCACATAGAGAAGGATGCATGAATGGGTGGACATGCAAGAGTTTAATATAAGTGTCGGACTTGTGAACGTGGCAAACCACTTATACTAACTGAGTGAACCACATAGAGAAGGATGCATGAATGGGTGGACATTCAAGGGTTTAATATAGGTGTCAGACTTGTGAACGTGGCAAACCACTTATACTAACTGAGCAAACCACATAGAGAACAATGGATGAATGGGTGGACATACAGGGGTTTAACATAGGTGTCGGACTTGTGAACGTGGCAAACCACTTATACTAACTAAGAGAACCACATACAGAAGGATGGATTAATGGGTGGGACATGCAGGGGTTGAATATAGGTGTCAGACTTCTCAACGTGGCAAACCACTTATACTAACTGACCGAACCACATAGAGAAGGATGGATGAATGGGTGGATATACAGGGGTTGAATATAGGTGTCGGACTTCTCAACGTGGCAAACCACTTATACTAACTGAGCGAACCACATAGAGAACGATGGATGAATGGGTGGACATACAGGGGTTGAATATAGGTGTCGGACTTCTCAACGTGGCAAACCACTTATATTAACTGAGCGAACCACATAGAGAAGCATGGATGAAAGAGTGGACATGCAGAGGTTTAATATAGGTGTCGGACTTGTAAATGTGGCAAACCACTTATACTAACTGAGCGAACCATATACAAAAGAATAAATGAATAGGTGGGACATATAGGGGTTGAATATAGGTGTCGAACTTCTCAACGTGGCAAACCACTTGTACTAACTGAGCGAACCACATAGAGAATGATGGATGAATGGGTGGACATGCAGAGGTTAAATAAAGGTGTCAGATTTGTGAACATGGCAAACCACTTATACTAACTGAGTGAACCACATACAGAAGGATGGATGAATAAATGGACATGCAGGGGTTTAACATAGGTGTCAGACTTCTCAACGTGGCAAACCACTTATACAAACTAAGTGAACCACATACAGAAGGATGGATCAATGAGTGGGACATGCAGGGGTTTAATAATGGTGTCTGACTTGTGAATATGGTAAACCAGTTATACTAACACAGCGAACCATTACGATGTTAGGTCTTTTACACTGGGTATTCAGATCTTCGGAACAACAAAGCACACAAACATGATACATTAGTTTAGCAAAATACATTGAAATTGTCACTTTGATCGAATTCAAATGGTGGTGTCTAAAATATTAATTGACATCTCTAAATATACTATGGCGACATTAAACACATGGAATTCGATCCCATGTCATTGTTATCCTTAGTTGTCATTGGCTGTGGGAGCTGCATCCGACATTTGCATGATGTTTGGATATGCAAATACACATTATGGTTAATGTGTGTTCAATGTTCTGCATAGACTGTCAAGGCACAATATGATGGTTGTTTACCTATTAATGGTTCTTCTATTACGATTGGCTTCGCAGCACGCACCATTTCGTCTATGGCCTCACAACTATTACATCTGAAGACCTAAAAACCATATCATTTTACAAGATTGCAGTTGTTTGGGTGGGTCAATATTGTCCTTATTTTATATATTAATAACGTGTGAGAATATGAAATTACCTTCACAATATTTCGTTGTGTTATATTTAAGTAGAAGTTCAACTTGTTTGTGTTGAACAACTTCAACCTGTTTGGGCTGAACACAACAACCTAAAATCAAATAACTTATTCAATT
>Ga0123340_1003360_pt1 | contig 14961 bp, 6 predicted proteins | sample SirMexnodulemix_FD_89961 | JGI IMG/M metagenome (GOLD analysis project Ga0123340, IMG submission 89961) | Root nodule microbial communities of legume samples collected from Mexico - Siratro Mexico nodule mix | ecosystem: Host-associated > Plants > Roots > Nodule | place: Mexico: Nepantla... | reverse complement strand
TTTTTACCTTATTAAGAAGGTTTTCCACGCTAAAATTTTCTGGCGTTGTTTTTATATTTACGCTTCCGCAAAGTGCCTATTTTGAGTTCACGGAGGAGGGAAGAAAGAGCGATTCCCAACACAGCATACTTTGTTCGTCAACACCATAAGCCTCTCCAATGGACTTAACAGTGTCACCATTGTTCACTGAGTAAACCAGCAAGGAAGTGACCCCTCTTGCTGTCTGATTTTCAGTGGGGCAAGCACATACTACTGGAACTGTGAGCTCAGCACCAATGCTAATGCTTCCAGAGGCATAGTAATTCTGACCCATCAGTGCCTGGCAAGTGGTGAGGCCTTGGTAAGTTTCTGTAACCAACTTGAAGTAGGTGTCATTCTTGGTGGCAGTGTAGGGTGTGGTATGCTGGTAGATATTTCCAGAACATGAACAGAATACAGGAACAATGACTGACTTATTGGAAGGAATCTTGGCATCTCTTGAGATGTTGTTGATTGAGGCTATGGTAGATGACTCAGAGCCAAGAAGGTAGGCAATGCTTACAGGGTTGTCATAGGGAGATTTGGACCTGAAAACTAAGAAGGAAGTGCATGACTTTCGAAGGCCATTGCACAGGTATCCTTTTGATGCAGAAGGGTTCTCAGAGCAGTCATAGACAGTGCTGTTGAGGTATGCTTGTTGAGAGTTAGCTGATTCAGGAAACATATGTAAGAACAGGATTATGTAGAGAATGTAAAGGTAAGGATGAAACTCCATGAACCTGTCTCTGGAGAAGAAAAATTCAATTTGGTAGAGCTGTTTGTTTAAGATCTAATGCATTCTTTACACCATGTTGTGCTTCTTATTTTATGGAAAATTTTTCATTAGTTTTTAGCATTGGAGATATGCATCATAAGATCTCTGATTCATAGACAAAATATCATTCAACGTTGTAACAATTATTACATCGTGTCCGTTGATGTTGATCCCTCTAAAGTCAATAGTCAGACACTTTGAGTAATAAAATTTTGTTTACCCTGTGCACTTTGACAATTTCAATAGTTGGCTTGGTCTGCATTTGAAAATCATCAATGTAACGAAATGCAAAGCTAATCAGAATGTAAAACTATATCAATACCATGTAACAGAATCAAACTGGTTGTTAAATCTTGAATTCGTGTTAAATAGTTGTTAGGCTATAATCCAATTCTAATACTAATTTTTTTAACAATAACTAAACTTATACACTTTACTTTTTAAAGTACACGTATTCATTTTTTCCCTGCTTGCAAAGTTTGATGTTATAGTTGACTTTCTTTTTGGGCATAGATGTCATATAACTCTCAGACTTTTAATTTCAATTTTAGATTATCTAATGCTTTGAAATTTTAATTTTCCTTATCTGGGTTCTTCTAAGTAAGAGATATGGTTTATGAAAATGACAAGACTGGTCTCATGATGTGTACTCATTCGTGTTAGAATGTTGGTTTTAAGAAAGGTCCAAACACGCAACTGTACTATTTTGTCTTGTTTAAATAGAGACAGCAGAATAGAGTATAAAAGACCCATTTTGTAAGAACAACAAAGAATAGAAAAAAAGAGAACAGAAAGAAGATAATAACTATTAATTAGAAAATCAATTATTGATAGTCTTATTAATTTAAATTTTATCAATTATGTGTTTGATTGTATCACGTTTCTCCACCCTATTGAAAGTTTCTGCTTATAAAAAAAATCAATATTGAGAGTACATTTTATCCACTAAAAATATATCCCTTTTGTGATATTGTATTGTATATCTTTGAAATTTTCAACATGCCTTATGTTGCCTGTTTCAAGCTTTTGACTTTGAAATATTATTTTATCGGTACGTGCTTCATCCCTCAATTAATGCAGGTTCAATTATGGAAATCTCAATTTTCAATAGGCTCTCTTTTTTGCCACATAGTAACATGTTAAAGAAACAAATTAAAAAATAAAACAGTTTGTTATTTCATAGCCCATTCCAAAGACCACTTCAACGAGTCAACAAAGTATGAATGAGGATTTATCAATTCTGAACTAAGAGAGATTCCAAGTTTCAACTGATGTTTTTGTGGAGAAGTAAAGACTTTGTTATCCACACATGTCAGTGAAAGAAAAAAATGAAACACTGAAACATAGTTAAGAAAAGAATGGGGTATCTGGCTTCCTAAAACATTATAAAAAGAAAATCTAGCTTCCTAGAATGATGTAGATTCTAGTTGTAAGGACAGTGACATGCTTTCCTCCGTGCACTCTTGAACCACATCACTAGTTTTCTGCTCAAGATCATAGTTGATCTGTAAGGAACTTTGCACCTTTCTCAATGCTTCTAATTCCAGTGAAACCTCCTTCATTGTTGGCCTTTTCTTCCCATTAAGTCTCAAGCATCTCATTGCAAGGTTTGCAATGGCAACAATGTCATCTTTCATTGCTTCCTTGGCCACCCTTCCATCTAAAATTTCATGAACTTGGTTCTCCTTCATCAGAGAAAGAAAGTGTGCAATCAGATTCTGACCCTCATCTTCCTCTAAGAATGAAATTGGCTTTCTCCCACTTATGAGCTCTACCAGCACAACCCCAAAACTATACACATCACTTTTATCTGAAAACTTACTAGACTGAAAATATTCAGGGTCTATATACCCAAAGGTTCCTCCTACAGCTGTGGTCAAGTGAGTCTTGTCTTGTGGCACTGATCTTGATGTTCCAAAATCAGACACTTTGGCACTGAAGTTGCTGTCTAAAAGTATGTTGGTAGGTTTGATGTCTCTATGAAAAATGGGAATAGAAGCTGCAAAATGCATGTATGCCACTGCTCCAGCAACCTCACATGCAATTCTAAGGCGACTCTCCCATGAAAGGGAGGGCTCATTGTCTCTCCTGTGGATATGGTGAGAGAGGGTTCCATTGGGAATGAACTCATAGACTAGTAAAGGAGTTTCTGTCTCGAGACAGCAACCTAGGAGTTTGACAATGTTTCTGTGGTTGATCTGAGATAGAATCATCACTTCATTGACAAAAGTCTCTATCTGGTTCCTTTCAATTTCTTTGGACCTTTTAACTGCAACTATGGTTCCATCTGGTAACATTCCTTTGTACACTGTGCCATAGCCACCCTGACCAAGAAACCTACTCTTGTTGAAGTTATCTGTTGCTCTTTGTAGTTCCTCAGCTGTGAAAAGCTTTGCCATTTCTCCATTTCCGTAAGATGAGAGCTTCTCCTGCAACAAGTAGCCACCATTTTGCCTGAATAGGTTTTCCTTTCTGATACTTTCTCTCTTTTTCTGTATATATTGATATGATTTGTACCCCAAAAGAAACAAACACACAAAGCCTACGCCAACTCCTGCTCCTGTAAATTAAAGAAAAAACAAAACTTAGTCCAAAATGAAAGCAAAGGCTAACAATGAACATCCTTATGTTTTGTAGCAATCAGTAAATAACGAAGTTGCAAGTTCAAGTAAGTGAAAATTGTGTTGTCATTACTGATCATTTTGGGTCTGCTTAATTTCTTCATAACTATTTATTTTAAAAACTGTTTTATAAAACAATTTCACACTACTTAGTGATCAATTTCTCATAAAAAGTATAATTAGTTTTAAAAATTGTTTCCAAAATAAGTGTTTCAAGAACCACAAACTAGAAACTGTTGGGGACGTTTTCTCATCCTCTTCTATCTTCGTCAAATGCTCCAATCAAGTGTTCAAGAGATAACCATTTGGAAACGGAGAAACGTGATGAAGAGAAACACACTCAAATGTGCTCAGGGAACAAACAAAGTTTAAAAAACAGAAAGCTATTTTTGAAAATAATAAAATACAAGTTCTTATTCTACTCTATTGCCCTTACTCTTCTAGGATGATACATAGCTCTTAAGGGGTATCATCTACAAACAACTGCTATACTATTCTAAAGAAAAAAACTAAAATTTCAATAAATGCATGTTTTGATTCTTCTTGAAGAGAGTTTAGGCAAAAATACCTAAAGCGGCTACCAACTTGGCAGGGAATTTCTGACCATCAGATTCATCACAGAAGGGCCCCTTGGAGCTTCCATCTGGTGCTTGATAACATTTACAATAGAATTTATCTGGGTTCTCTTTGCAGTTCTTCCCTATTAGAGGAACTAAAAGAGGTGTCAAAGAAAGGAGATTCATTGTGCTGTTTTCACTTTGTAGCACAGCCAACTCATTGGCCTCAAGCACACTTTGTTCATCCACACCATAAGCCTTTCCTATGGACTTAACAGTGTCATCATAGTTCACCAAGTAAACCAGCAAGGAGGTGATCCCTCTTGCAGTCTGATTTTCAGTTGGACAAGCACATAACAACGGAACTGTGAGCTCAGCACCAATTGCAATCTCGGTAGCTGCATTGTAATTCTGACCCATCAGTGCCTGACAGGTAGTGAGGCCTTGGAAGGTTTCTTTTACCAACTGATAATAGGTGTCATTCTTGCTGGCAGTGTAAGGTGTGTTATGCTGGTAGATGTTTCCTGAACATGAACAGAATACAGGAACAATGATTGTCTTGTTGGAAGCAATCTTGTCATTTCTTGAGATCTTGTTGATAGAGGCTATGGTAGATGCCTCAGAGCCAAAAAGGTAGCCAATTCTGACAGGGCTGTCATAGGGAGGTTTGGACCTGAAAAGTAAGAAGGAAGTGCATGACTTTTGAAGGCCATTGCAAAGGTACCCTTTTGGTGCAGAAGGGTTTTCAGAACAGTCATAGACAGTGGCATTGAGATATTCTTGTTGGCACTTGAGTGAGTGAGGGAACATGCATAGGAGCAGAATTGTAGTGAGAATGCTGAGGTTGTGAAGAAGCTCCATGAACAAATGTTCAGAGAAGACAGCAGATGAGTTACACTTGAATTTTCTTTCCAATGTTTATGTGTTAGTTTGGCTCTTATCACGCGGTGTGGTTCGTTTTATGGTTTGTCTTGGTGTGCCGAATATTCAGCAGAGTGAAGTCGGTTAGTTCTCTCCAAGATTTTTCAAATATGGATGAGAAGGACATTTATTGATATTGAAAAGTGTAGGAATTCAACAACAACGAAATTGTGTTACTTCTTGTGTCCCACTTTATAATCTGGTGGCCCAATCATAAATCTTTACAAAGTTAATCATGTGCTAAAATCGTTGAGATTCAAACTTTCTTTATTATAGTTGTTAATATATCAGTGTTCTTTCTTATACTACTGTTGATGGAGGTAATTAGTTCATTTGGGATGCCTCTTCTTGATCAAATCTATTGAATTTACATCTTTGCACTGCTAACATTTTAGAGTTAAGAATATGATCACATTGCCGTTCATCTGATAAGCAAATTACACACAATACTCATGGTCATGGTTATGAATAATACCTAATCTTCTTATATATGGGTAATTTTTACATTTTAGTTCAATTGATTCGTATATATTTTAGATACTAATTTAGTGCTTAATCTTTTTCAAAGAATTTAAAATAAGAAAGTTTTAAATTTCTTTTATATTAAGAATTTTAAAATCTCACCAAAGAATTGGGTCAAAATCAATTTCATGAATTGTGGAACTAACCATGTAAGTCAACTTGTTAGTACATGGAAGAGTGATTTAAATTGAAAATGCTACTGAAATCAATTACTGACAACCTTTTGTCAATATGACAACCTTAAATTTAGAGAGAATTAAGATTCTTGACACTAAGTTTTTGTATTTGTCCTGGCAGGAGGGCGACGATCTTCTTTATATGATTGCATTTGTTTGCATTGAGTTCTTCTCATGGTGGACTGCGATTCTTCTCATGGTTTTTGTGGTTTCCTCCCCACTGGGTGTGCAGGATGAGGGCTTCCTAATTCCTTTAGGTGTCTTCATGATCAAGATATTAAGCAAACTAAGAAAACTACTTTGGCTACTGTTGTAAAAAAAAAAAAAAAAACAATGTTTGTTCGGTTTTGAATAACACTTGTGACATCCTTAAGAGTCAAGTCTCTAACACATCTAGATGTGTGCAATAAGCTGGACCTTGCTTGGAAATCTTTTGGTTCATGAAAGGCGGTTTCTCTTGGCAAGGAATTCAATAAGTTTTCATTCATCTCTTTGAAAGATTTAAGATGTGTGTTGGCGATTAGATCTTGGAATCTCTCTTTAGGATTTTTTTGAGTCTTTTCCTGGAATAAAGAACTTTGTTCTAGTAACTATGAAACTTACTAAGGCGTAATGTTGGGTCAAAATTCATGGTCTTCCTTGGAAATATTGGCAATCCCATGCTATTTTCTTTATAGCAAAAGGGATACCCCTCTTGTTTTAGATGAGTGTACTATGAAGAAAACCCTTAACTTTTATGCTCGAGTGCTTATTAATGTGAATTTGCTCTCTTCTCTTCCGCGACAACTTTTGATGGATTGTTCAAGCTTTGGCTTTGCCTTTGTGGCTGAAGTGAAGTATGAACGCCCTTTTTACTCTGTTTGTAAAACGATTGGTCTACGTTATTTGATTGTAAGCATTGCCCTTAAAGTGAGAGGTCTGATGAACAAGTGAAGTCTAAATAGTGTTATATTCCTAAGTCCAACTTAAGGATAAGGGAGGAAAATGTGAAACTGGATACTAAGCTCTAGTTAATATTGTTAATATTATTGTTGGTAATGACTGAAAACTATCTTTTTTAGGAGGTGATGTTGTTACACCTAATAATAGTTATGATCAAGAAGATAGTTTAGAAGGGATTCAAGTCTTGTTGATGATTCTCCGTCTCTCTAGTTCTGAATGTTGAACAAATACATGTTTCTCCTAAAGGTGACTTGGGTCACTCGTCTGGTTTGACTATTTCAATTTTTTTTTTTAAATTGTTTGTTCTCGTCAATATGTCAAGTATCCAAGTGTGAGTCTAAATCCTACATCTAGCAGAAATGAGAAAGTTGAACAACATATAAGAAAGAAAACCCATAAATCTAATATCTTAAGGTTTTGGGTTGAAAGTTGTGTCGTTTCCTTGTATAGGTCTGACTCTTGTTCTAAATCTCTTGCTTCTTAAGAGAATTCCTTAAAGAATGTTGGTATTTCTTTCCGTAATTTTTTTTCTTTTTAATAATTTTATGAAATCTCTTAAAATATAAAAACTATAGATTAGCACACATTCAACGAACATCACATAACATCCACAATAAAATAATAATAATAGGTTTTCTTAACAAAACCTCTTAGGGTTCATTCTTTTTATCTAATTAAAGATAACAGTTTTATAAACGTATTAAAATTATTTTATTTAATTCTCTTTAATTGAAATTTAAAGGTACGTGAGATATAATATTTGAGTCTAATTTATTTTTGCACTATAAATTTATTTGAAATTTTATTTTTTACGAATTTCCAAACCCGCTCTTAATAGTAAAGGTGGCAAACATCTTTATATATACCACCTAAAATTAAATGAGCCTTATTTTATCATATCACCGGTAAATGAGTCTCTAAATTTGTTGGTGTTTTCTAAAAAATTAACTTATTTGAAGTGAGATAAATCTACTTTAAATATTATAATTATAATTAATCAACAAATTAGTGATTGATATTTTAAATAATACGAGTTTGCAGGCATATACAAATAAAAAAAAAAAGTACGTAGAGAAGTACCAATAAAAAATAGGTACTTCGAAATTCCTTGGAATATTTTTGTCATGAATTTCCCACTATCACATGGCAGACTCAACTTCTTACTTTTTCAAACAAACGTATTCTTCACTTTACTATTTTAAGAAGAACATCGATGTCAAATAAGATAAGAATATTGAGTGTGAAATAAGATAAGAATCTTGAGTGTCAAATAAGACAGCATTTTCCATCCATGTTGTGTTAATAGTAATTAGTATTTTATGGCATTGAAACGATGCAATTGAACAATGATAGAGGGGATGAAATAATAATGCTTTGGTTGATCAATTCAATGTTCACGGGCAAATTTAGCTCTCAAATCTTCACAAGAAACCAAATGTCTCGTGATTTTTTTTTTTTTCTTAAAAAAACGTCTTATTCATTGATTTGACTAAATAGGAAACACTACAGAATAACATACAACTATGAAATGAATGACATGTTTGGTCTGGAATGCAACAGAGGTTCGATATTAATTTTTTATATAATTCTAGGTTTAATTAAATTTTAAGTAGTTTATAATTTAGATACTTTTTTAATTAATTTTTTATTAAAAATTATTTTAATAAATATATTTATTTTTTATTTTTAATTCAGTCGTTTAACTTTGTTATTTTTAAATTTAGGTATTACTTCACTATACTTATGTGGTTTTAGATAGAAAAAAAAACTCACATATTTTAAACTTTTTATAAAAGTTTAAATATTTTTTAATTAAATTCTTATTTAAAAAAAATATTTTATGTTTAAAATTTTTATATTTCTCAATTGAGTTATTATCATTAACTAAAATAACATAATAATTTGATTTTATAGTGTTAAGCACAACATTATAAATTTGGATAATAAAAAAGTAAGTTCTAAAAATTATCTTTGTCAACCAATATTGTTTTATGTTTCTCACGATTCATTTTATGTTTATTTTAGTATTTAATTTAAAAATAAAACAACGTCATTTTTTTATAAAAATAATTATGGTTTTAAATATTTGTTTTAATATTTTCTTTGTTTGTGATGTAGTACTTGAAAATGCAAAATCAAACTGTCACCTCACTTTACATGATGGTAAAATTAAATATATATTCTAAATATGTTATGCAATACTAAAATGAATATTGATCTAGATTAACTACATTAACCTATAACATCACTATGTATATTAACCTATAATATCACCTGTTTTCGTATTAAGTATGATTATTACGTTTATAATGACATAACAACAAATACAGTAAGCAAATGTAATTTAATTAAATCATTAAGTGAATATATCATTTCTCAAACTCGTAATCCTTTCATATCTCATTCTTCAAAGTCACTAATATATTTATCAATAAAAAAATTTCAATTTCAGTTAAGCCCCTGACCCTAAGAATTGATTGAATTAAAACTAAACTTGCAATTTAACACCTAGAAGACACATATTTATTATGTTTGTTAAATACTAACACCTAACACAAAAGTAAAACATGCCTTCTGAGAGTCAAAGTCCTTAAAAAATAAGAATAGTTCATTACACTTATAATAGCAAGTATTATTATTTCAACCTCCATTATCTTCTCACCCTTAATATCTTTATGTATATGTATTTTTATGTATATGACTAATAAGATGGTAATGTGGGTTGGCCCATGTGGGTTAGCCTGGAGTAATTCTTCCTGCACCTCCATACCGACTTCCTGCACCTCCATAGTTTTTCAAAATTCCCATTTTGGACATAATAAAAAGATCAAAATATCCTTCGTCTACAACCTATGGTGTAAAAATTTTGAAACACATTGCGGGTTTTACAACCCACAATGTAAAAATTTTTGAAACACATTGCGGATTGTACAATTCGCAATACATTTTAAAAAAAATTTGTATTTTTATATTGCGGGTTATACAACCCACAATACATTTAAAAAAAATTTTGTAACCCGCAATGTATTTATAAATTGTTTTGTTTTACGAATTGTACTATAGACGAAGGACATTTTAATCTTTTTATTATGTCCAAAATAGAAATTCTAAAAGACTATGCAGGAAGTCGTCATGGAGGTGCAGGAAGAATCACTCCTGTTGGTTCGCGATAAAAAACAAAGGGTGGGCTAAATATTTTAACTCGCTAGCTAGTTTAGGCCCACCCCACATAACCTGTAAATTGTGGGTTATAATTCACATAAAAATTCTACTATATTTTAATGTTATTACAATAGAACAACAATAATTTTTTTAAGTCATGAAAAAATATGATTAATTATTATAACTTTTAGTAGTTTAGACAATAATTTATTTTTATATTTTTTTTCATAAAATATTTAACTTTAACATATTTATTTGATGTAGACATTAATTTTATACTTACTTTAAATGTTATTGTCAATCATAAACTCTTGGGATACAACAAAAATGTGAAACGTTAAACTAAAATTTTGTTGCAACATTTGCATGTAGTTTTTTTATTAAGATTTTGATTATGCGGACTAGTTGGTAGGCCAGTACAAAAAAAACTAAAACATGATACTTATGTGGGATCGGCCCGTCCCAACCTGTTTTGGTCTTAAAAAAGTGGATATTGATCTGGTCAGTTCAACTCGCATTGTCTTCTCTAATATGACTAAAAAAATTAATGAAATCTGAATATCTCTCATACTTAATGGTTCATAATTTATCATTCTAAAATATCATATTTAATAAATTACAATACCTCACTCTTCATCACATATAAATCTATTTCAAGTAATATCACACTAATAAACATATATTTAAAGAGAGTTACATTATTCCAATTAAAAAAAAATAAATCAATGAGAACATTATAAAACAAGAAATATCATTTGAGTATAGAGAAAATTGATTTGGGGTTTCTTTTGCTCAAACGTCGTATTGACGGCTTTAGCAATACAAATTAGTGTTTAAATATTCATAAACATTTGAGTAGCATAAATCTAGAGTAGAAAAAATAAATTATAAATTATTTTTTATAATATATATATATATATATATATAACTTATAAATTTAAAAATAATAAAATATTCGTTATCTTGGCTTACACAAACACACAAGATCTACTAATGAAAGCCTAAAGTAGATTTATTTAAATGTATTTCTCTTTAAACAATTTAAAATAAATTATTATTTTATAATTTAACATTAGTTTATATATAAGTTAATTCAAAAATTATATTTTAGAGAAAAATAACGGGGAAAGAAAATACAAGTGCGATGCGACCGAGAACACGAATGGTGAAAAAAAAAATAGAAAATAAAACAACTTAGAGATTTGTTATTTTATTGATTTTTCCGAAAATTTATGATACATTTCACATACAACGATGATTATGTTCCATTCAATCGCTATTAATTCCACGGTTCCCTTCCATACATTACTTTATGGAGTAATATTATATAAATAAAACATACAAAAATAAATTCAAATAATATATATAAAAAAAATCTTTCGTTGTTTTTAATCACGAATGATATCTACCAACGTTTGTTTTTCGTGAAACTCCAAACTTGTCATTGAAAAATTTGAGCTGGGATTATATATAGTTCTTAAAAATTATAAATTTTATGTCAATATAAAAAGTTATAAACGTTGATCATATTAGTTTTCTAGTATATGCCATATTGTTCCCTCCAAAGTAAAGGGATATTATCCTATTAATTTTATTTTTGCAAGAAAAAATCCCAAGTAAAAAGGGTTTGCAATGCAAGAGTGAATAAACTCTGCATGCAAGTAATTTCTAATTAGTTCTGCTTATTTTTATTCCCCTAATTCAAGTGAAGAAGTATCCTATGCAGATATGACACTGAAAATGGAAACTCTCACCAAATTACTTAACTAGCAAATAGTTTATTATGAAGGAGTCACAATTTCATGGCCAAGAGAAGGAAACTCAAACCAACTCATACAATTCCACTTGGTGCCACAACAATGGGGCTCCTAACACTGTGTGCTCCACCATCTTCAATCCAAACAAGATCCCCATAAGAGATATCTTCCTTTTCACACTTGCTGCAATTTATTATAACAATGTAGCTAAGCTTCTCATTTTTATATCTAAATGTCAAAGTCTCAGGTGACACTGTCACCACACAGCCCTTAGGTTGTGTCACCTTGGCTCTGTATGTGGCAACACCAACTCCAACATTGGTCACTGTCCTCTTAAATTTGTGAACAACTGACCTTGTTTTGTTGCTATAGATAGCTATGAATGAAGGGTAGTTAAGATCAGAGGATGGTTTTGCACAATTGTAGGAACCTGATCTTGTAATGGCTAAGATTTGCTTTAGTGTGTACTTCAAAGAACAAAGGAGATTAACATAGTCCTGTGGGGTGGCATCATAGACCAAACCTGGATCAAGTGCTTTGTTGGGGTCAATTTGACCAGCTCCCATGGCAAGAGGGGAAGCATATTGAGAAGGATATGCATAGTCTCTAATTGGATTTTGTGTATTATCTAGAGGACTAGCTGTGGTTACTAGTGCAGACCTTATAGCAGCGGCACTCCATTCAGGATGTGCAGCTTTCAAAAGAGCAGCAACACCAGAAGCATGAGGGCAGGCCATGGATGTTCCAGACAGCAGATTGTAGTCACTAGGTAACCACACATTGTTGCCAATTGCAGCTGCTGGAGCATCAGGAATGAAAGCAGCAAGGACATTAGAGCCAGGTGCCATTATGTCAGGCTTCAAGACCCCAGGGTAGCTAGGTGAAGGACCTCTTGAAGAGTAACCGGCAAGAGCTGGTGCTGGCTTTATTCCAACAAATGTGTGCTGAAATTTGATGCTGGCTGTTGGCTTCATATGGCTTTTTGCATACTGGATCACAGATGGTGCATCCTTTGCACTGACTACAATACTTGGAAATGTGGTAGCTCCTGTGTCATTTAGCAAAGGACCATCAAGAAAAAACACTGCTCCTGACAAACTAGCTTTATTAACAACCCACATTTGCTCATAGATTAACTCAGTGTCTGGAAGTAAGTCACATATAATGATCCCTTTTGTTCTCAGTGTGGATAACAACTTGACTGAGTTACATGCTGATATATTCTTACTGTAGATAAGTGGAAGATTTTCCACCAAGGCATTTGCTGGAAACAAGGTCCAACCACTAATGGTTTGGCCATTTCCAAGAATTAGAGTACCAAATATGCGGTCAATGGTACCTGCAGCCACAGTCAGAAGCCAGGGGATTCCATTGTGCAAAGTACCAAGATCAGGACCATTGTTACCTGCAGAGGATGAAACCACCACCCCTTTTTCCATTGCTGCAAAAGAAGCTATTGCTACAGGATCCTCATAAAGTGGAACTTCATCAAACCCCATAGAGATGGAAATGACATCAACCCCATCAGCAATGGCTTGTTCCATTCCAGCCAAAACATCAGAGGCGTAACGACCCTCTTCCCAAATCACCTTGTACATGGCAAGCCTAGCTCTCGGTGCAATGCCTCTAGCCACCCCTTTGGCATAGCCAAAGTAAGAGGCTCCACTGACATAGTTGCCAGCAATTGTTGATGATGTGTGAGTTCCATGACCCTCAGTGTCTCTAGCCGAGTTCATGCTGATTCTAACCTTCGGGTCTGCAGCAATCACACCTTTGTTGAAATATCTAGCTCCAATCAGTTTGAAGTTGCACATGGAAGTGTTGAATTGTTGCCCTTCCTCACAGGTACCTTTCCATTTACTTGGAATTTTCTTGGTCATGCCATCATCTTTGAAGCTTTCACTCTCAGGCCACACACCAGTGTCAATAACACCCACAATGACATCCTCCCCAAAATTTGATGCATGCCACAGGCCATTGGAAGCGTCTAGGGAGAGAAACTCAGAAGTGTGAGTGGTGTCTATAGTGACATTTCTGTCTGGATATGCTGCAATAAAACCATGTGAGTTCTGAACAGCCTCTAACTCTTCTGAAGTTAGTACTGCACTAAAACCATACATGGCATGGTTATAGGAGTACACTATCAGTTTCTGTGACTGCTTGAATGAGTCACCAAGTGTTGCTGATTTTATGGACTGAACGGTGGATTCAAACCAATCATGATGCGTTGCAAAGACATTGGGAAAAAGGGATCTGTCCATGTGGACTATATATGTGGAACTCTCAGCAGCAGCACTGGCATGAAGGGCCAATAGAAACCAATGAGTAATGAGGAGCATGAATGGAAGTGGAAACACAATGTTAGGCTTGTGTTCCATCTATGTTTCTGCAACTCAGAATGAAAACTTCTTGCGTGAACAAGCCTATCAGAAAACTTCTTCTGTGAACAAGCCTATCAGAAAACTTGTTGTGTGAAGAAGCCTATCAGATGATGCAGCATAAAAAGGAATTTTCGGTCTGCACAACACCAACGATTTGAGAAACTGACAACCATAATATCAAATTATTCATCTTCAGCACATTGAACTTGATTTTTCTTTTTAAATCCTTTAACTATTAATATCTACTGCTTCTTTGGTTAATATTCTTATTGTTTAGCAATTTCCAAGAACATATATGAAAGCCAAAATCACATTTCTTTTCGAAGGAGACGTGTTAGTATTAATTTTTAAATTTGATCTTATATAAAGCTGTGACTACTTCTCGTGAAATCTAAGCAAACAAGTCCAAATGTAATAGTTTGTCACATAAATAATTAATTTCTTCATATTTATATTAACTATGTCAAAAATAATATCCATTAATCTACAGAATAAAAAGCTTTACACGAATTGTGAATGACTGCATATTAAACTCTTACATAGTTACATACATAATATTTACCCCATGCACGTTGAGGGGTTAAAATACTAATTTTAGTTAATTTTCTTATTAATTGGCGTTAAATTTCTTATAGGATTATTTCAACGGTTAATGCACATTTCAGAAAAAATTTAATGCATTTGAAAGATATACATTTTATGGATATAGTACAAGTTTTAATTCGGATTTTTATGAACTCGGTAACGTCTTAAAATACCAAATCTACTAGTTTAGGTAAAAAAAAAAATTGCCCACCACTATTCAACTCTGTTCTTGGTTGGATTCAAGATTTGGATCTAGCTATTATCCAACTAGAAAGTTTCTCACACATGGCGCTGATAATTTTAATTTTGAATAAAATTAATAATTAAAATAAAAATAAAAGGTGATTGTTTTAATTATTGATAATAAATAGTAAACTTAAATATATTGTTGTCTATAAAATGAATGAGTTGTGATGATAAATTATTCAAATCAAAATATACTGACTTTATTGACATGATGTGTCAAATTTTACAAAATAAAATTGAAATAAGGATTTATTAAGATTATAATAATTTTAATATTAGTTTAAGTTTGGTGTAGTGT
>Ga0123340_1003354_pt1 | contig 14981 bp, 8 predicted proteins | sample SirMexnodulemix_FD_89961 | JGI IMG/M metagenome (GOLD analysis project Ga0123340, IMG submission 89961) | Root nodule microbial communities of legume samples collected from Mexico - Siratro Mexico nodule mix | ecosystem: Host-associated > Plants > Roots > Nodule | place: Mexico: Nepantla... | reverse complement strand
ATTATGTATTAAATATATTATTTAATTATGTATTAAATGCTAATCATTGATCAGAAAATGTCACAAAATGTAGGTGATGAAGGTCAGAATTAGCATATAAAATTATACTCTAAAGGTATTTTTGTCATTTCAATTAGTATTATACTGCACTGTTGTCATTTCAAATATACTATGGAGGTAGGCTGAGATTAGACAAATTCTTCCTGCACCCTAATATAAAATTTTAATTCCATAATTAACCCTATCCGGTTTATACGGATAAAAAAATAAGAATCAGATGGCACCTCCATCCGGTTCACATTTCAAAAAAAATGACAACCAGATGAGTATGTCATCCGGTTGCCATTTCAGAATAAAATGACAACCGGATGACACTCCCATCCGGTTGTCATTTCAAAATAAAATGACAACCGGATGGCACCCTCATCCGGTTGTCATTTCAAAATAAAATGACAATCGGATGACATCCCATCCGGTTGTTATTTAAAAAAAATTCATTTTATTTGGAAATGACAACCGGATGACATACTCATCCGATTGTCATTTTGATTTTGAAATGACAACCGGATGGGGTTGTCATCCGGTTCTCATTTCCAAATAAAAATGAGAACCGGATGGAACCCATCCGGTTCTCATATATCAAATCGAAAAATTCTTCTGTTCGTCGTCGACAACGCCTAAACCCCAAATCAACTACTCTAATCAGCAATATCACTTACTAATTGCTAATAAATACAAAAAATTACTTACTTATTGTTTGTTTTAAGGATTAATCAAAGATTTGAAAACAGATGAAGTTAAAATGAAACCCGGATGGGATGTCATCCGGTTCTTATTTTATTTTGAAAAGACAACCGGATGACATACTCATCCTGTTGTCATTTTTTTTGAAATGTGAACCGGATGGGGATGCCATCCGGTTCTTATTTTTTTGCCCGTATAAACCGGATGGGTGTGCTGGGATATTTATAGAATTAAAAAATTTGTATTAGGGTGCAGGAAGCGTGTATTAGGGTGCAGGAAGAATTTGTCCTGAGATTATATGGAGGTGCCGGAAAAAGGCGTCCTATCTTAAAAAAATAAAAATAAAAAATTCCAAAAACGGTGAACTGGTCAAGCAAACCGGTACAAAACCGTCCAAAATGGATCAAGAAAATTCGAGCTAGAATTCTTTTACTTTTCAATTTTCAAAATTTATAGAATATTTTAAGACTACATAAAATAGCATTTAATAAAAATTGCAAAATAGGTATACATTGTTTTGTTAAAAACATCAATTTACTTATTTATATTAACTTTTTATTTCTTACTAATTTTTACATGATACTAGTTTACGAGTTTTTATTCTAGACGTAAAATTTTTATTTATAATTAATATTGTCAAATTATTAAAATTTAAATTCAAATATTATGATATGTTTGAATTGAACTTCTACACATACTTTGAATGTTAGCATCTTGTAAAAGGATATTCTATTATAGATTTTTATGATGTTATATTTAGTTAATATTATTTATAAATTATTCTATTATTATTTATTACACCGGTTTAACCACTGTGGAACTATAAACTAATATTTTGTTTAAAAACATTGATAATTCCAGTGTGATCCATCATCATACAACATTGTAAATGGAGATCATAAAATATACTTTTAAGAAAAACAAGAGAGAGAGAGAAGGAAAATAATATACAGGGAAAAACCAACAGTTTGGCATATTCATAATTTGATTACAATGTGTAGTTAGCTCATGTGGGTGATTCAATTATGAAAAGATTCAAAGAACATCTGCCATGACCAGGAACAATGTTGCTGCTTTTTCATGATTGAAAATTACTCCTAAACTACACAATAAGCTACCAGACTAGCAATGATCTTGTAGGAAGCAAAAAAATGAACTTGGTGGGTCAAAATTGATTCTCAACCCCACAAAGATGAGATCAATTATCAAGAATTTGGTGTGTAGCAAAGTAGATGCTGGAGCTTCCAAAAAGTGGACAACAAAACACATCTTCACAACAGATAACATCTTGTCTGCAACAACTAGTTCACAAAATGATACTATGAGTCAACAGAGTCCATATTTTTGTGTACCAATACTGAACACAGACTAACTTAAGACTCCTTGAGATAAACACAGACGATGTCCTTAAAATTACAGAATGCAACTACCTCTAACTCTTTCTTTCAAACACTATATTTTATTGGTTTAAATTAACTAGGATCTATCCAAATCAAGAGTCATTGAATGAAATCTAGACCTACCAAAACTGAAGGTTTTCAATCAATTTCAACCAATGACAGAGTTTTTGAAAGAGAGGGTAGCTAGAATTGGTCTTAAGATTATCCGCATCAACTCTTCATTCATAAGGAATAGGTTAATAGCAATCTGTCAAATTAAAATGGTTTAGGCTTACTAACTTTATGATTTCTGTATTGTGTTTTTTGTATCTTATTTTGGTCCTCTTAAAAAAGTCAGTTTGCTTCCCTATTAAAAACAATTCACTTTAGTCCTTGGAGTGAAATGATCTCTGTTGAGTGATCATGTCTAACAGATATTGGAAACAAACCTGAAGTTTTCTAAATAGTAGGAATAAAATGAAAACTTAATATAAAAATTAAATATACCAAAAGCTTATAGTTTTATAGAAACTTGTTCAATAAGGTGAGAGAGTAAAATAAAAATTATAATAATTATAGTAATAGGGTCCCTAACATTTTGCATACAAGGGACCAAAATGCCTTTAGGCGTTGTGCTCCTCTTACAGAAAAAAATATCTGGCCTATCATTCTCCCATAATAAACCTTCTCAATTTCCCATCTGTGAGGCATGGAATCTGTTTACAATTGGATATTTATCCAAAAGGTCCATTGCTAGATACTAACTTTGTTCCAAAATTACTACAGTTTAAGGGTTTTTTTACCCATATATTAAGCACAACAATAAATGTCACATTGAAACAATTTCACTACAATAATATACAGGCAAAATAGGAAAAAACTATTTTCATTGAAAACTGATAACATTAGTCAAGTTTGAAATTTTTTAAAGACTAAAACTGCACTGATTTTTAAGACGGAAGGAGTAGTTGTCAATGTTTACTAGTATTTAGTTTAGATATCAGTTTGTTACTGATTTTTAAGACGGAAGGAGTAGGTGTCAATGTTTACTAGTATTTAGTTAGTTTAGATATCAGTATGTTAGTTTGGCAAATATAAAGAAGAAAAACAACATATTGTAACAAATGCTAATTTGGGAGGGGAAAAAGAGACATTGGAAGAATTGGTTAGTAATGGCCACGTGCCAGCTGAAGCTGAAATGGTGGAAAGGAGGAGAGGGGCATGCGAGTCAAGAAAGCGAATTCACAGATGAAAGATTTTGTATGGAATTCAGTTAGCATATATTATGCAGTAGGACGAGAGAGGGCATGTCAGGATTAGAACTTTTCTCTCCCATTTTTCATTTATGCTCTCTAAAATTTTAGGTTACATCCATCTCCATAGAATCTTCTCCCATTGCAAGGGGATTCCATTCCATTAATACTATTAGAAAGCACATTTAAATATTTTAGTTATATTAAATTGGTGTTTTCATTGAGTCATGTCCGACAATATGCTCCAGGAAGAACTCAGCTTACGTTAAGCAGAGTCTGGATCTCATAAACAAGAAATAATGAGTACATGACACACTTTGGAACCATCGAATCTGTCAGATATATTGATGCCTCCAGATTTTCCTCTTACCAATCTGCTCAAAAGCACAATTTTATGTGCAATTCTACTGATGTTGAAAACCGTAAGAGTAGCAATCACGCAGGCTCTTGTATTAACCTTACCAGACTTTTGTAAGCCCTTCATCTTGGAAACCGATGCACCAGGTAAAGGAGTGGATGCAATACTTAGTCAAAGGAAAAAAAACTCTCTCCAAGAAGTTGACAGCTCGAACACAAAAACAATCTGCACACCCCAGAGTTTTATGCAATCAGAGGGGCAATTGCAAGTTTATGCACTGTTTTCAAGTTCATAAATTTGTCATTCAAATGTAACAAAATGTTTGAGAAGTTTTGATCGATCAAGCCATCTAGAGTCCAAAGCAACAAAATTGGCTCCACAAGTTTCCTGGTTATGACTTTACTATTCAGTATAAATTAGGGAAAGAGAATTTGGCTGTTCATTCTCTATCCAGATCATTTTACATGGTTTGATACCAACCAAAACTATAATTCGCTCCCTTGTTACAAGCTGCTGTGGTTGCAGATCCAAGTTAGAGGTTACCATTGAGTTATGCAGGAAGAATCAACCTCCAAATCCTCATTTCAGTACTTAACAATTTGCTATTTTAGAAAGGTAGACTGGTGGTTTTATTGAAACATGAGATAATTCAAAAACTTCTGCAAGAATTCTTCCCTTAGGATTATTGCAGCCCTAACCTATACCAGATCAGATATGGGAAGACTTGGAAGTGGACTTCATTCCAGGCCTACCTCCATCTCATGGTTATACAGTTATTTATATGGTCATTGACAGGCTATCCAAGTATGCTAATATCACACTTTAAAAAGCTGACTATACTAGTAAAGAGGTGGCAAAATCTTTCACTCAAATGGTGGCTAAGTTGCATTCCAACCCTAAATCCACAGTTTCTGAGAGATAAGGTCTTGACTACTCAGTTTTGGCAGCACCTACCGAAATGAAGTGGCACAACTTTAAGAATGTCAACGGTTTATCATCCTCAATCAGATGGGCAGTCTGAAGCTCTAAACAAATGCTTAAAAATGTATCTCAGATGTTTTACCTTTGGTGCTCCTCAAGAATGGGCCAAACTACATCCTTGGGCTGAACTTTGGTATAACACTTCGTACAACACAAGCATAGGCATGATTCCATTCAAGGCTACGTATGGTAGAGACCTCCTCAATTGGTGAGATACGTCCCTGATAATTCAGATCCGGAATCAGTTCAAGAATAATTGATTTCTAGAGATATTATACTGGGGAAAGTAAAGAGTAATCTTCACAGAGCCCAGCAGATACAAATAAAAGTATGCTGATCACAGGAGGAAGCATGTGGCATTTCAAATAGGATAGGAGATAAGTTTTGGTGAAACTGCAGCCATATAGGCACCATTCTGTGCCTTTGAAAAAAATCAGAAGTTAAGCTTGAGGTACTTTGGTCCTTTCCCCACCATAAAGAGTTGGCCAGGTTGCTTATAAGCTTTTGTTACCACCTTCAACCATTCTGTATTTCATGTATCTGAACATAAGCCCTGTCCTGGAGAACACATCATCCTTATGTGCCTCTACCTATCACTTCTAATGAAGAAAATCCTGTGATTCAACCTACTGCAGTCTCATGTCACTATTCGTGGAAACCAACAGATACAACAATACTTAGTTCAATGGGAAGGATTGGACAGTTCTGATGTTACATCGAAAGATCAGTAAGTCTTAGCAAAGGCTTATCCCCAATTCAACCTTCACGGCAAGGTTGGTTGTAATGGAGGGTGAATTATAACAAATGCTAATCCAGGAGAGTTAAGACACATTGGAAGAGTTGGTTAGTAATGGCCACATAACAGCCAAAGCTAAATGGTGGAAAGGAGTAGGGGCATGCGAGTCAAGAACATGAATTTGCAGATGAAAGATTTTGTATGGGAATTAGGTTAGCATATATTATACAATTGGGGGAGAGGGCAAGTACGGATTCAAATTTTTCTCTCTCATCCATTTTTGTGCATCACTTTTCATTTATGCTCTGTAAAATTTTAGGTTACATCCATCACCATAGGAATCTTCTTCCATTGTAAGGAACTTCCATTCTGTACGTTGGCTAAAATTTATCGGAAATCACAAATTTTGGTAGGTATCACTTCCCATTTAATGACTGCACTGATTGTATAGTTTTCAATAAACTTCAACCAATAGTGAAGTATATTAGATAAATTGTGTTAGAAAGTGAGCTGCTAACACGTATACCAGTTTCTATCATGCATATTTCGTGTTCTCTATCAATTCTTAATACTCCAACTTAAGCCCCTATATATTTTTAGTTGTTTATATGATTATTGCCCACATTGAACATTAAACAGATATTACAAAAACTGGCAATCAGCCTCACCCCATGTTAGAATCAGTAGCACAATATCGATACACTCATTGTAAAAAATTGCTGTCAATTGAACTAAGAAGAAGCTCAAGGCAGATACGCACCCACTCATAAACATGGACCAAACAAACAATTGGCAATAAATTCACATTTCATAATAAGAAGTTGAAGGAATAAAATACACATACATCAAGTAGGTAGGGCTGACATCTGGATTGGATCATCAAATTCTCTAATTGATGAATCTGAGTTTCGAATGGAATCTTTTCTACTGCGCTCCAATGAAGTAGCTTCATATATTCCTACATAATTCCATTACAATGAGCATTTAAGATCAGCTACTAAAAGAGAAACAGAAACAAGAAAGCCTTAAAATTTTTCAGATTCCAATAAAATCAGGTTATGACTAGTAAGAAAAGGCAATGAAAAAACCAATGTATATAGATTTCATTTAAATTCCAGGGGATGAAACCAATGTATACAGAATCTGAGTGTTAAGAGATCGATTTTCGAAAGGGCTTAAGGTGTACAAGAGAAAAAAGTTCAGGGGAAATATGGGAATAGGCAGTGAATCGAATTAAAATGATTCAGGGAATTAAGAAAATTCTGTTAAGAATAAATTGAAGATTTTTTTAGGATATTCTGTTAGAAATTTGTTAGAAATTAAGAATAAATATGGGATGAGTAGGAGGATTATGGGGGAACTGAATAAGGAGGTTAGGGCTGGGAGAGTTGAGCTGCTACAGTGCTCATAATCTCTCTGATTTTCTGTTTTCTCAAGTCTGATTTTCTGCTACTAATAAACCAAAGTTTCTTTTATTCCTATTTTGTTAGCGTGCCACTATCAGTGAGTAGCTGAGTTTTATATAAACAAGTTAGGGTCAGTTTGATTTCCTTCTCACTTTTTGCTTTCCAAGACAGTTTTCTAAATAATGTAATGCCACTTAGCAATCAATTTCTTGTCCAAAATCTATTAAGTTTTGAAAATTGCATCCAAGTGTTGGGAGATGTTTTCTCATCCTCTTTTTCTGTTTTGCAGTCCTAGCTCAGGAATGGGTCATCATCAGGAATGGTGTTGCATATGGTGAGTGATGAGGTGTGTGTGGGTGTCTAATTACTTTTTCCTTTTCAAACTAAAAACAGTTTTTGAATCAAACTCAGCCTTTAAACTTTGCTTTTATACAACTTAACCCTTTTCTTTCTGAATGAACTTTGTAAGAAAAGCAACTTGAGAACACTAACAATCATTAATTTTGAACACTAACATTTTTTATCTTAGAAAAACATTTCATCACAGAAGAGAAAGACAGAATAAGTAAAATAAGCTAATGGGTAATATTTCCTCTAAAACTAAGGAAAAAAAAAAAACAAAAACAGAAGAAAATGGAAAGATGAAAACTAAGAATGCAGCAGGCTTGGTGGACCTATCTGCAAGTTAGACCCTTGAAACAGTCATGGACCCTTGAAGCCGACACTGATGCAGATTATGCAGGTTTTCTTGATAGAAGATCAACAACCGGATATTGTACTTTCCTAAGTGGGAACTTACTGAAATAGAGAAGTAAAATATAGAATGTGGTGGCAAGGTCATCTGTTGAATCAGAATTCAGGTCCATGGCACAAGGGCTATGTATGTGATTTTATTATGGCTAAAAATTATCTTAGATGCTTGGAGATTAATTTGGAGGACCCACGAAGCTCTACTATGATAATAAGTCAGCAATAGACATTGCACAGGATCCTATTCAGCATGCCAGAACAAAACATATAGAAATAGATAGACACTTCATTAAGGAAAAATTAGAGGAAGGTATAGAATGCATGTCATACATTCCATCTAAGCAACAGGTGGCTGATGTGCTGACAAAAGGACTCAATACCTCAAACTTCCATAATCTCATAACCAAGCTGGGAACGGAGGACCTTCATTCCTCAACTTGAGAAGGGGTGTTGAAATATGGATGTAAATATTACACATTTAGTGTACAATAAATATAGAATGATTGGATAATAATGTATATTTTTTTTCAAGAAATCCCAAAAATTAAGGGATTGGAAGTTGGCATTTATTTGGTACCAGATTTAGAGTCTTTATGTCTGGAGATTTATTTCCTTTTCTTCAGGAGATTTATTTCCTTTAATTAGGATTTGTTTTTTCCTTTAAATACCAATGTATTGTTTCTTTTTGAGATCAAGAAAAGTAATTCCATAATCATTGCTTACTGCTTACACATTTTTCACATACATCATAGTATATTAGTATTTACCATCTAGTTACTGCACTTAAGTGGTTACTTCTAACATATTTCTCTGAAAAGCAAATTGCAACCCTAACATGTAAAAAATAAAATAAAATACCTTAGAAAGGTTTGGCAAAGAATTATCAACTACAAGTTCAGTTCGACAAACAATCAAGGAAAAACAAAATTTAAAGAGAACAAAAATATTCAAAATGAACTGCTAAACATACCAAAGCCTAATATTAAGCAGCATATAGTGAATCCTGCAAGAGAAAAATCCATCTTGTACACATTCTCCATTATGATAATGCAAGCACCAGCTGCTGCTAAATGCCTTGGTGAGGAGAAAACCATGTGCAATCTACAAAAGGAAAGTATGAATTATGAGCTACTTCACAACATACAAAAAGTTCCAAATGTCATGCATTATATTATTTTACAATACAACTTCAAAAATCCAAATATAATTCAGAACATGCCAGATCAATTTTGGATTTAAACTTCAAATTCATAGTCATTTAATGAAGTCAGCAGATGTCAATTAATTATTTTCTACACAAGGATTTATAATTTACTAAAACTAAAAATTGAATAATACTTTCCAATGAGGATGAGGCGAATATTACTGTTGCAATGCCATTAGTTAATTGATATTTGATAGAACCTTCTCTGATAATCCAAAGGGCATATGAAACCCAATTTCAAAATGCATAAACACCTTCCTAGTACTTGCTTAGCCTTTACTTACGGCAAGATTAATGTCATTCATGACATACCTCTCCTCTGCAATACTGTCAGCATAGAATATCACAATGTTTCCAAACAGAATAGTGCTGAAGAAGGCCCAAGCAGAGAACGGCAACCTTTTATTGTTATCAGATTCGGATGGTGAGCCCTGAAGGACCCGAAAGAGGAGTGAGAAACAAAAATTGCCAAATGTCAAACAAGCCAAAACTACAAACAATATAAGAATTCCGCAGAAGACATAACCCTATCTAATATAGAGCTTAAAGTGAAAATAGCATAGAACTCACTATGATCATGTCCCACATGGCAATAGGAAACATAAAACATGTTGCAGAAGCAATAGTTAAAGCATGGAGCCGCCTTTTAAGTTGATTCTGAAAGAAAAAATTGTTCTGGGTTATGGATACAGACAAAGCACCTTGCACCAAACACAAAGTATGAAGTGCTAACTGCATAATGTTACCACCTTGATTGAAACACGCCGAGCAATCACTCTCCTCAGTGCAGATAGAATACCAGCAATTATAGGTATTAACATTAACTTCAGGCCCAAAACTGGTTCAGTCTGAGACTCAGAACTTTCTCTATCTTCCCAAGGTAAATTCTGGTTAAGTTTACAACACTTATAAAAAAGATGAAAAGTATGAAAAACTTGACAGAGAAGAAAAAGAGTTCATGGAAGAAAAGATATTTTAGAAGAAAACTTTGTGAATTTAAGATACAAATAACAGTATGAGTGAGGATATAGAATGGAGAATACGTTGCTGTAGCCCATCCTTCTGATAACAGGTATAAAGATGCCAGCATGGCAACTAGGCCACCTATCTGGTTCAAAATAAGAAAGTATACACTGGGTTAGAGACGATCCTAAGATCTTAAACTCGTCTTTCAAACACACTAATCACACTATTGCAAAAACATTCTTGCAGAATGGGTAATTAAATTGATTTGAGAACATGGTTTCATGGGGTAACTTGCATAGTATATATACCTAACAACATGAGTATCTGAAAAGGGTTACCTTTTTCCACAAATGAGCTCTCCTGCCATATAACACTGCAGAAAGTACTCCAAGAACAGCACCAGAATACTCAGCCAATATTGCTCTAAATTAATAACAACAAGAATAATTATATTGAGTTGATATAGCAATAAAAATAATGTTCTCATTAAAATCACCATCAACACCTCAATACTAACATGATCAAGAAATAGCTATAAAATGGTTGGATGACATCAATGATTCAATTGGACTTTATGACAAATTCGAAATCAGTGATTTAAATTACTGAGCATCAGCCATGATGTCACACAACTCAAAGCAATTAAGACTTGGCACTTGACACATTAAACTTATCTACTGAAATTTTCTTTCAGAATATAAAACCAACCTAGCTGGTCCACATGATTTCAGTCCCTTTCCCCACAAGACCAGATACAGTGCTGTTATACCACCATTTATTATAGATGGAACAACCTGAAAAGGCAAATGGTACTAGTAAGGAATGTGCTTTCATGATAACCTTTATACGAAATTCAATGCTTTTTTCTTAGTGTATTCTTTGAAGAGATTAAAATTAAACTCACCTGCGTATTAGAAAGAGGTCTTCCCTTCCACGGCTTCTGCAAAATCAAAAATAGGATGGACGCTGGGGCCAGGCAGGCAAACAGAAAAAGAACAACAGAAGCACCAGTCTGCACGAAGTAGCGGTACATGGAGTATATTGACCATATCCTCATGAAATTTGCAACAACATGGATTATCTGCAAGGGTGTCTGTCTACGAATTGATACGTACAATCAGACCAATAAGAGCGAGTGAAGTTAAACATTCCAACACACAACCCTCTTCTATAAATATTCAAATTTTAATTAGGTTAACCAGTTTGGTATAGTAGAATGTCACTGAGAAATTCTTATGCAAAACCACTAAACTAAAAGCAGAATGCCACAACACGTGATCAATAAAACAGTATAATCAGTCAACCACCATAGACGCTATCCTAAATCAACTATCTCAAAAGCTTAAGTTAATCGGTACAGTCACATGAATGCTTTTGTATTACATCTCTAACAATACATGTACCTACCTTCAAGCAAGATCTCTTAGCACCTAAAGCTTGGATAATACATGTACCTACCTTTGGCTCGTACTATTATTCAACTTTTTTTGGTTAGACAAACAGGGACAACAAGGATCATGCTCTAGACCACTTGATTCTAAAACCTCTGATACATTATCATAACTATCTCAAAAGCTTAAACAATTAGGTGATTCTTTAAGACATGCTAATGGATTGAATTTAAGATACTACTTTTCTCTGTACAGATCGCACATATCATCCACTAAAAACAATTATACTCGAGCTCGGTAGAACCACTACAGGCGGCAAAGTTCTCCCTCCAAGTACGCAGTAAATATTTGGTAAGAGACTATTTCTTGAAAATAATTACTTATTTCTCAAAAATTCTCTCAGAAAGAAAATAAAAAAAAAAAAACGACTATATCGTCAAAATAAGCTGAACAAAGTTAGAGATTAAATTGCAACCATTGAGAGCGTTGCCTTTGCTCTAGTACTAACTTCAATTTTTCCCTCTACACAAAGATACTCCACCGCAAAATAGCCAATGCTTCCAGTAACTATCCAAAAGATGGCCAATTAGCTTCAACCCAGTTCTTAAAACAGTTAGCACATTAGGACACAGCTTCAAGGAAACCGTAAAAGCATTGGAACACTTCAATGCACCTAACCACACTCCCAATTGAACAGCAAGCAAATAGCCTCAGAAATTAAACCGTTCAAAGACATTCAAAAATGAATGAACAAAAGTGGGGCACACCCAGAAACGATTTTGGCTAAATTTTTCGAAAAGGAGGAAAATTTACCTGAAATGATGAGGTGGGTTGCCCCGATCCTCTGAGACGCGGTTCGGGGACATCATTGTGGGAAGCACTTGCAGAGAAAAAAAAATGGGATGGAGAAAGTGAAGAGTGTTAGGATTCAAATCGAAGTGGGCGTAGCGTGGCTCAAATCACGAACACAAATTCATGGCTGGTTTCTTCGATCGGACACAAGAAGAGGGTCATGTTTTCTCTTCTTCCTCAAGTTTCAGTACTTCGTCCTTTGCATCCGATATGGGCCCTGAGTCAAATATTTGGGCCCCCCTTCCAATTTGTTTATTTGTTAAAAATAAAAATAAATAAACTCCATTTAGTTATTTCTTAATCACTGAAATTTAAGATAATTTTTTTTCTTCAACCTATGTCTATATAAAAAGGATGCCAATTGAAATTACACATATTTTTTATTTTTTCTTCAATTTATATTTATATAAAAACATATAACAGTTGAAATTATCGGAATTTTTTATTATATTAACACTTGTTGTATTTAAGGTTATCTAGTCTAACTAGGAAATTTGAAAGGTTATCTAGTCTTACTACGAAATTTGAAGACGAAAACCAAAAACTATTCCCTTTTCTCTGTGTAGCATTTATGACGGAGTAGGTATTGGAAAAGGGGTGAAAACTTTTTTTTTTTATTTTCCTTATTATTGTTCAACATAAAAGGGGTGAAAATTTTGTTTGTTTTCAAAATTTTCACTGAGATCATTAAAGCTATATTTTAGGCTTTTATATTTTTCTTATAGTTTTTAAGTATTAGCAATCAATTCATAGCTTTTAATTTTCAAAACATCTAAAGTTTTATATTAAACCAACTACTGAAGTATATTTTGCTTTTAAAGGGTATAATTCCTTTTTAAAGCAAACTAATATTCTTTTTTGTTGTTCTCAGTAGGCCTTTGAAAAAAGAGAAATATTTGAGAGGAGTTCATGTATGTTTTAATGATAGACGTAAAAATATTAAAGTCTGTCTCTTTTTCTTATTTGGTTAATAAGGGTTCAAACATGATAATGTCCTCTTCATGGCTTTCTTCATATGAATCAAATTGATCTAAATCTTCACACGTTAATATGGAGACTCTTTTATATATTTTTTTAACAAACCTTCTTTGTATTTATTGACCTTCTTTTTATTTTAGACATTCATACTTAAAATAAAATGATTACGTTTTTTACACTAGTAACAAATAAGGATGTCAATGCATGTTAGGCCATATTGGTTGACTCGCTAACCTGCTAGAAAAAAAAAGTAGACAGGTTAGCCCTTTCAAATAATTTAGAATTCTTTTTGCTACATTATAGTGCGACTCCTTGGGACTAGCTTGAAACCTTGTACACATACACACTAAACATAACATATAGTCTGTTAGTTGTGAGATAGAGTAGTGATCCAATCAATCCTTTGAATTTTGTTTGGTTAATTGTTGCTCCTTTCCCATCAGCATCCAAATAACAACATATAGATATAGGTGTTATAACTTCCTCGCAGTTTTTCATCTCAAACTTTTTCATAACATCCTTACAATACTTGGATTGATTTAAAAATGTGTCATTCTTGAGTTCCTTAATTTGCAGACCAAAAAGTAGTTCAGCTCACCCATCATTGACATCTCAAACTCTTCATACATTACTTGAATCAAATATTATGTCATCAATATAAACCTACACAATAATAATATCATCTCCAACTCTTTTAATTAAAAGAGTCTTATCTACTTATCCTCTTTGATAAAAGAAAATTGCTCAGCCTTTCATACCACTGTCTATGTGCGTACTTCAATCCATATAGAGTTTTCTTGAGCTTGTAGACATGTCCAAGCAGCTTGTGATCTTTAAAACCTAGAGGTTGTGTCACATACACCTCCTCATTTATGAATCCATTTAAAAATACACTTTTAACATCCATTTGAAACAATTTGAATCCACACAAGCAAGCATAAGCGAGTAGTAATCTTATAGCCTCTAGCATAACAACAGGTGCATAAGTCTCATCATAATCATTACCTTCCTCTAGATTATACCCTTTTGCTACTACCCTAGCCTTATTCCTTATTATAATGTCCTACTCATTCATTTTATTTTGAAACACATATTTTGTTCCAATTACATTCATTTTATTTGTTCTAGGAACAAGACACTGAACATCATTTATAGTAAAGTAGTTTAGTTCATCTTGCATTGCACAAATCCATTTATCATCACACAAAGCATCTTACATAGATTTGGGTTCAATTTCAGAAACAAAAGCCACACACAACAAATTTATAGATTTTCTAGTGGATACTTCCTTGTGCATTTGACCAATCACATTGTTTAAAGACAAATCCCTTGGCATTCTTCACTTTTGAGGCAAATCTGGTCTTCCAAGAGCTATGAGAGGTATTGTAGGAGGAATTTTTGCAACTGTTTCATTTTCATGGTGCTCTACAAAATCATCCTCTTTGTTGTTTTAATTTGCAATTATCTTTAGCCTTTGAAACTCATTTAATTCTTTATCACCTGCAACTAATTTAGGTGCTTGCAGCCTCTAGTTAGTCTCATCAAAAGTGATATGCACAGTTTCCTCAATCAACACAATTCTCTTATTATATGTTTTATATGCATGACTATGTGAAGAGTAACCTTGGAAGATACCTTTATTTGTCTTAGCATCAAACTTGCCTAAGTTATCCTTGTCATTATTCAAAATAAAGCACTTGCAGCTAAAGACTCTCAAATGTGAAATATTTAATTTTCTTTCTTTGAAAAGTTCATGGGGGTTTTCTTCAAAATAGGTCTAACCAAAACTATATTTAAGACATAACAGCCTGTGTTTACTATATTAGTACTGTCAATACCCGATTTTGTCCGGGTAAAAATATACTGTTTAATTTTGTGGGTGCTTTAATTAAAATAAAATAAATAAATAAAATTGTTTTTTATCGTTAAAAAAAAGAAGGAAAATTAAAGAGTATTTAAAATAATCAAGGATTAAGTGTATTT
>Ga0123340_1003352_pt1 | contig 14985 bp, 5 predicted proteins | sample SirMexnodulemix_FD_89961 | JGI IMG/M metagenome (GOLD analysis project Ga0123340, IMG submission 89961) | Root nodule microbial communities of legume samples collected from Mexico - Siratro Mexico nodule mix | ecosystem: Host-associated > Plants > Roots > Nodule | place: Mexico: Nepantla... | reverse complement strand
TATTTTATTTAAAATATAAATAAATGAGTATTATTTTATTAAAAATAAAAAATTAATATCTATTTAAAAATAAAAACATAAACATCATTACGTGAGAAAAAAGTAAGTTATTTTTTTTTTTTTTTATGTAACGAGTAAAGCCCATCACCAGTTTTTCTTTCTAATAATAGGAGAGAACCAATTGGAGGGGAAAACTGAAAGTAAAAGTAGCAGTGAAAAAACAACCACAGTAATTCCCACACATTATCCTATATTTGATTTAAAACTTTTCGGAACTAATTTTAATATCGAATACAGTCAACAAGCATATTTATTATTCCAAAGTTCTAGGTTAATTATTATAAAGAAAAATATCATACATTAAAAGTAATTGTAAATTACTATAGATAATAAACTTATTTATTTTAATAATTATTTTATCATTTTTTTAATGACATAGTAAATCTGTTACAAAAGTCATAACACTTTGTAAGTAAATGATCATATAAAAAATTACATAAATTATAGATAAAATAATTAACGTAAGTAATTTTAATTTAATTAACAATTGCAAGTTCAGGTTTATAAGTTTCTGTCTAAACTAATTTTGACCAACTAGAATAAAATTATATTAGGGAAAAGATACTTATAATTTGAACAAAATAAAAAATATATTTAAATAGGAGGTTTGTTACCAGTAGGAATTATTTAAGATATATTTAAATGAGATAATAATATTGATTAATATTGTAGCAGGCAGGGTCATTCTGATGGCGTGGCGAGATGATAGATAGATACTGCATCTAAGGTACTGCAGAGAAACCCAACTTGAAAACTTTCTTGAGCAAGTAAACACCTGTTCCTGTTCCTGTTCTTCTTCTGCTCCGCTTTCTGCTGCATCACATTCATAAACACACACACTCTCTCTCTCTCTCTCTCTCATGTGTTATTTTATCATTCATTCACAAGTCACCAGTCATAACTTCCAACCAAGGCTGCAAAATTCAACTTTTCTTCCCTTCCACTGCTGCATGAGCTAGTTTCCAAGCTATAGAGAAAGAGACAGTCAGAGATCTAATGGAGTACGAGAGGATAGAGAAAGTTCAGGTTTGTCATTTAGCCTCACTCCTCGTGTTTTTTTCTTCATCAAAATTGTTTTTTTTTTTCTTTGGGTTGGATTGGTGGGAGAAGAGTTCTGTAATTCTAGGTTTGTGTTCTGGGAGTCCAGAATAGTCACCCCTTCAGTGATTCCCTCCAAGTGAATTTCTAACATGGTTCAAAAATCAGGCTTTTACTTTTTCTACTTTTGTATTGAATGGAAGGATGGGGTTTGTCATTATTGTTTGGTGGGTGGGTGGGTGAGGAAGAGAGAAGAAAAGGCTGAAAAGGGAAAGAGGAAAGGGGGTAGGATTCGTTTGCCCTCATTTTTCTTCTGAGTGAAAAAGGTTGTGTGTGGGTTGAAACGGTGGGGTGGGCCTTTTGGTAGAAAAGAAAGTGGTCATGTAATTGATTATGTAAGTGTGCTTCAAGTTGGATTCTGTTAGAAATTTGCTAGTTGAGTTCTTCCAGGATTTTGATAAGGACAAGTATGCCATTTCTTATGCAGGCTGGAATAATTTCTCCCAGTAAACTGAGGATGAAGTTATTAGGGCCTCACCATCACAGGAAGAAGGATGGATCCAATAGCAATTCATCCAGAACTTCCCCTTCAAGGCTTGAGGATGCTGAATTTGTTAATAGCTTACTTGCTCCAAAAAATGACAACCTTGATGATGAAGGTCTGCACTTGCAATTGCAATTTATTTATAGTATTTATCCCATCTTTGGTGTGTTTATTTTTTATTTAATAAGAAAAAGATTTTTTCATTGACTAATTAGAAACTTGTTCCTCGCAGTTACATCTCCAAGCTTAGAAGTTCTATCGTTAAAGCCATCTAGTGATGCTGTGTTGGAGAGGAGACAGAGTGGGAAGATTTCCTATGAACCGAAGGAGTCAATGCCTAAGGAAAATGGTGACACGGGTCGTGGAAAGATGCAGCATTTTCAGAAGGTTGGCAGTGGAAGTTCAAGCACAATTCACGCGCTGAGATCAATGGAAGATGAAAATCTTGATTATGACAGCAATGCTAGCTCGTCGAGTTTTGAGTTTGATAAAGGAGAGAGAGCAGGGAACAATGCTGCCAATAGATCTCTATTCAGACCAATTCCTTCTAAGTGGAATGACGCAGAGAAATGGATAATGAACAGGCAAAACATACAGGCTAATCACTCAAAGAAACATGTTTCACATAACCAAGCAAATCGCATGGCAACAAGTATGGTGAGGGTTGCTCCTGAGTCTGCTCACTATGATCATAAGCTCCCCGCAGGCAAGGTGACGGAAACCAAGAGAGTTGATTTCTGTCAACCAACATCACATATGGGATTTGAAAAGTTCTCTTTTGTTCCCTCCGATTCTCATTCAGTTTCAGGTCAAGCACATGGAGGAAATCCAGTAGTGGAGTCTTTTCCCCAAAGCAAAGATTTGAAGGAAGTGAATGAATTGGGTCTATCTTGCTCAAGAAGCACAGATGATCAATCAGGTATGTTATTCAATCCCAAAAGTTATGATATATGCTCTAGTGTCTCTACACGACACTTAAACACATGTAATTTCCAAACGGATCTATACATATATAATCTAAATATTTTTTTTTTATATATAGGGTTTTTTTCTTATATGCGTAATAAGTTTATAAGTTTTTAAAAAATTATTGTATTAGTTCCTTTCAAACTTGTGTTGAAACTGTGCTAGAATGATCAAATACCTAGAAAAATGTTGTTTGAATTGGACATTTCACTTATACTAAGTGTCTTATGCTTGTCTATATGTGTTAGAATTATCACATACCTAGAAAAATATTGTTTGAATTGGACATTTCATTGATATGTCTTATATGTGTCAAACAAGGGACACGTCACTTAAAAAAGAGTGTCTGAGCTTCATAATAGACAACATGTTCCCTAATTTAGTGATGAATGATATGAGATTCTGAGTGAAACACTTATACATAAACATTGCCATTTCCACATCCTGGTTCATGTTCTTATTATATGCAGAAATTTTCCACATGTGACATGTTCAGAGTGTAGAGAGTGAGGTTAACTTGGTTTTGATGATACAGTGATGCCTGGGATAAGATCCGTTGCGATGAGAGACATGGGAACTGAAATGACCCCTGTGCCAAGTCAAGAACCTTCGCGGACAGCTACTCCAGTTGGGTCTGCAACTCCACTAAGGAGCCCAGTTTCCTCAATGCCGTCGACTCCTAGGAGGGGTGGACCTGCTCCAACACCTTTGGACAACATGACCGACGAGGATTCCCAGTTTCCTGTTGAAAATGGCAAAACACAGTTGTCTGAAGAAGAGATGAAGATAAAGACAAGGAGAGAGATTGCAGCCCTTGGAGTGCAGCTTGGTAAGATGAATATTGCTGCATGGGCAAGCAAAGATGAGCAGGAAAAGAACCAATCTTCTCCTCAGGGCACCAATGTGCAAGAACAGGAGAGAATTGAATTTGAAAAACGTGCTGCTCTGTGGGAAGAAGCTGAGAAATCTAAACATACTGCTAGGTTCTATTTTTACTCACGTTCTCTGTAGACTAATTAAATCATGGTTTTAGAAAAGAATTATAGAAACATGTTACTAATGTGATTATCACGTGTTTAAATTTGCAGATTTAAGCGTGAAGAAATCAAAATTCAAGCATGGGAAAGTCAACAAAAGGCAAAATTAGAAGCAGAAATGAGAAGAACCGAGGTAATTATTTTACGTATCTATACTCACTGTAAACAAAGTTATCAGATTTAAGTTAGAATCTGTCTGTATCTGGATCTGAAGTAATATAGACTGACTCTTTGATTGTGTAAGGTTTGGTCAGAAGATAAAAACATGTTCAGTATAAGAACTAATCGATATGGTTCTTTGGTCATATTTAACTGCAATATGAAATACTTTAGTTGAAGTCTGTTATCTTTGTTATTGCCTTGCCTTTGAGTGAAACTAAATGCATTTTAGGCCAAAGTTGAGCAAATGAGAGCACAGACGCATGCAAAAATGGTGAAAAAGATTGCTATGGCGAGGCAAAGGTCCGAAGAAAAGCGTGCTGCGGCTGAAGCTAGAAAAAATAGAGAAGCAGAAAGAACTGTTGCTCAAGCAGAATACATTCGCCAAACAGGACGATTACCCTCTTCCAGTTTCATATGTTGTGGTTGGCTGTGATATATACCTTAAAGATTGCACTTAAAAAAAGAAGCATCTCACTCCAAGATTGCTTATCTTTCTTACCGTGATTATATGGGTCATCAAAACTCTCATATCATCTTATACGTTACCTGAAACCTTGTAATTTTCAAACAACTGAGTGCAAGTTGCTACTTCATTAAAGTGATTGCTGAGTGATGTTTACAAGTCACCAAACTGTCTTTTTTTAAAGAAAAAAGAAAAAAAAGAGAGAAAGGTTTGCTTTGATGTACCTGGCCTTTTTTTTGTTTTGTTTAATCTAATGTAAATTTTCTTGTGATTTTGATTTTGGATTATGTTATTTTTTGGTGCAATTTCAAATCAGTGATGCAGAACAGAGAATATTCAAGGGATGAATGGAATAGAAATTAACAATGTGCAAGCTGGAATGAAAATCTCAACAATTTGTATTATACTACATATTTGAGTGTTATTCATATTTTTTTGTTGGAGTCTTTGGAACTTAGTTTATATGTCACTTCCTTAATATATTCCTATGTTCATTCTAATAACTCACTTGAGACTCATTATGAATACTTCTATTTTTTTTATCAGGGAAGTTCATTAATACATTGTATGTTCTTGAAACTTAAGATTGTCATAAGTACTTTATCTCCCCGTCTACTTAGTGACATTCAAACACTTGTTCTACCATCATTTCTTAATTTAAATATTTTTCTACATTATTTTTTCCTTAGAAAAGGATAAGGTTCATTTTAAGTTCCTTGGTATTGTTTTGGATTCTAAGTTTATGATAATGCTTAGGAGGTGATTAATAGGAATCATAATTGTGATGATTAGTATATACCTTTTCACTTTGTGGAGAGCGATGGTCATCATGATATGCTGTCATTCTATGTGAATCCCCACCGAATTTGCTTTCAGGTTTTTCTTCTTTTTGTTGTGTAAGTTGAGCAATGATGTACTTTAGATTCTTATACCTCTTTTTTTAAATTTTCTTTCAAAATTTGCTCTTAAGTTTCTAATGTCATCTCTTAAGTTTATTTCTTCATGTTGATTCTTATACTTTTCAAGTTTATTTGGACTTGAAGAGTGCTCAAACCTCCTTTGAAGTGTTTTGATGATGATGATGAAATTTAAGATAATGATGTTGAAGATGTGTTTAGAGTGTCTTGACTTTTATTTATTGTAAAGTTGTTTGAGTTTTTCAACGAGGTGTTCACAAGAGAAACACTTAACCACTTTAAAAATAAGTTAAAATGATTTTTAAAATGAGAAAAAAAATGTGTCGAAACACATAACCACTTTAAAGTGTGTTAAATACTTTTGAAATATGAAAAATGTTTTAAAAAAGGTTTATGTTCTTATTTAATTTTTAATTTGCTTAAATTGTTCTTGAAAAGGTTCATAATAGAGAATAATGGATTATCTATCTTTTAATCTATTAAATCAAAAGTTATGAAAACCTATTATAGTCACTTAATTGATTAACATTGATTTTAATCAATTAAAATAGAATTTATTATAACTATTCTTCAAACAATAATTGATTAACACTAATAATAATCAATTAAAAGCATCAATCTCAATTTTTAATAAATGGTTTCAATCACTATAATAGAAGTTTTCATTCACTCTTTAATAGGCAAAATTACAAATTATAAAGTGTATTGTAAGTGATGAAGTTGAGTTTTCAAATACTCAATTTAAGCTATCAAGATTAAAAGATAATCAAAGATTTGATAAAGGTTATGTTGTTGAATTGTGATTGATTCTATTGTGAATAAAATTGGTAAACTGTTACAGTAGTGATTTGTAATTGTTGTTACTGAATTATTTTAGTGTTGTTATTTTGGATGATCAAAACTTGATAAACTATATATCCTCTTGGGTTGTAAGAGTTAATGGGGCTAATATTTTCTTGATATCAAGGTTTGTTGTTGTTGTTGTAAACAAGAGCTGATAAGACATGTATCCTCTTGAGTGATAAAGAATTGATAAAGATAGAGATCTTCTTGAGGTGTATAAAGAGTTGATAGTAAATTTTTCTTTCAATATCATCTTTAAATTGGTTTCTTTCATGAATTGTCAATTTTTTTTCAATTCATGTATCACACTAAATGTGAAGAACATAAAGAAAGTTGGTATAGTTAATGAACATGGTGATCTTTACAACCTTGATGTAAACTCTAATATTACACATTTTTGAATTAAACCAACGGTTGAGATGATCGGTTAACATGTAACATAATTGATTAAAATAAAAAAAATGTAACTGTTTCAAATTTCATTGAGAATATATGATTACTAACTTGAAATAATTAATTAAATATGTTTCAATTAGTTTTTAATTAGTGTTTTTTAAATTCTATAAATAAAACCTAGGTCTCACTCTTTAAATCAATTAATACTATTATGAAAAAAGCAAATTCTTTTGAGATCATTTGAACAATTTTCAATTATCAAAGAGGCTTTCAAGTTTACAAATAAAAAAAAATGCGATGAGCTGCTGAATTAAACTTGTGATTTTCTTCTACTAGGAATTATGGTATAGTCTTCCCTTTACTGAGAGTGTGTCGAGTTTATATCCTACTATGTGATAAATAGTTTATTTGTGTTGATATCCTTTTGAAGTATTCCAAGAGTAGAACATATCCTCTTGAATGTGTTTAAGAGTCAATCTTGTTGTTTTGTGTTTGTAATTATCTGTGGTGAGTTCTTGTACAAACATTTGAAGATAGTGGATTCTGATTGTTCAATGGTTGAATAACTCAGACTATATAAGGATCATTTGTGATCAAAACCAGTATAAATTTCCTATGTAATAGTTCTCTTCTTCTATCTTCTTTATATTGTTGTTTACCACTCTTTTATCAATTTTGATTCCCAAATTCATTGCATTAAGATTTTCAAATTGAAATAGTTTTTAAAGAACTTAAAGAAAGGGTAAATATTTTTCAAAAGGTTTTTATAACCAATTCACCCCTCTCTTGGTGTAGCTAAGCCACACATTATTTTCTAACATTATCATCTTTCACCATCTTTTCACAAATACATAATAAATATTTACTATATATTTGGACCTAAGACATGTTAAAGCTTCCAAGAGTGACTGTCTACTTAAAGCCATGCACGACAAGATTAATGCACTTGAAGCAAATAATACTTGTCTTCTTACTGATCATGCTCCTCACAACAAAATTTGGTTGTCATTCGATTTAAAAAGAACACATTATTTTAAAACGAGAATTGAATATAACTAAATTTTTTTGCAAACTTTTAGAGAGATGGAGATCAAATGATCGATATTTGAAAAATGTCCCAAAGAGATTTTTGCAAGAAACTTGTAAAAGACAACTAAAGCATAATAAATATGCAATAAACGAGGCAACATAATACTTTGATTTTTACACTAATTCACCTAATACTGGGTTAGATCTAGTTCTCCTTTATAAAATAAAAGATTTTGCTAATCAATAAGTGATTACGTATATTTTTACTAGCACTTCTAATTTACAATGAGTACATAAAGTTATCCTTTGTTATTCCCCTTATCTCTCATTAGATAAAAAAAAATATTTTTTTAACAAGCCATTTTTGACTCTCCCAAGTATTCTTTTTTGCTACTTCTGGAAACAACAAAAAAGTTGTTAAAAGGTTAACAATGGTAACTCTCTAAAGAAATATTCCTTGCTAAGAGAAAGTCTTCACAAGTAAAGGTTCTACAAATAAAGAAGACTCTCTTTTTCGTTTTGTAATATGTTGCAATAATCTTGCACTTATGGGACAAGAGCACATGCACAATATGTTGATCTTTCACATAGGATCGTCAGTTCTGGTTTTACACGGCAAGCATTCTTCTAATAGGCATATTGAAAACAAAAAAGTCATTGTGAGTAGAGTGTTGATCTTCTATTATGTGCCAAAGTTGTAGCATAAGTTGGTGGACTTTTAGCTGATAGGATCTTTGCTATTCTCATCTTGTACTTCAAATTACCTTTACTTTCAAGCATGCTTTCCTTTTACTAACATTATTTTTTTGAGCATACAACAATAGACAATTGACTTAGCATGTTAGAGCCTTTATTGAAATGTGCGAGTCAACATTCTAATGGGTTGATTTGAAAAACTAATGAGTTCGAAAGAATAATCTTTGTTGTTATAGTATATTGACTTGAGCCTTACATTTTTTATTGTATAAAATTCTGACTTATTATCTTTAATGACTTGATGGGAGAAGACAGTTTGATAACATAATAGAATTTGAACTTTTAGTAGAGATAATCTTGTAATGTTATTTGATGAACATACTTTAAAAGATAAATCAATTTATCAAAACTAATCATTATTTGTTATGTTCAAAACTAATGATAATCTAGATTGTCTTTATCTATGAAGACTAGATTATATTGTTAGAAAATTTTAATAGAATCATTTAAGTCATATCATCTTTGTTGAATTGAGTTCTTACTACTAAGTCAAAAGCTATAACTAATAGTTAAAGTCTAACTTTTTTTACTTAAGAATATAACAACAACAATCTTACAATCATATTGTCTTAGCTTTAACAAGATAACAAGATCTACAAAGTAAAATATCATGAAAAAGGTTTTTGTTTCCAAAGAGTATATTCAAATGGAGTGACTTGATTTTCTAGTTACTTTCTCACCAGTGGTATAGTTGAACATTGTTCGTCTTTTACTTGCCTTAACTGCCATTCACAATTAGTATCTCATACAACTAATCATAATTAATGATTTTCTACATGGTAATCTTCATGCAAAGGTTTGCATGAAACCCCCTCTTGGATTAATTGCTCCTAGGCTTGGTAAAGTATGTAAATTTCAAAGATCTTAATACATTCTTAAACAAGCTAGTTGAGAGCAGCTTGACTTTTTTCTTTCTTCTATATAAACAATATCCTTCTTATTCCTCTTTGTTTGTCAAGTTATCATCTTATATATGCTGATGTATTGTACTTACTAGTATTAACATTTTTGAAATTATACACATACCTCCCTTGTTGATCTCATCTTTAATATCAAAGACTTTGTGACTTAAAAGTTTTTCTTTGTCTGCAAGTTGCTCATAATAAAACTAAAATTCATTTATATCGAAAAATATACTTTTGACATACTCTCAATATAAGCATGCTTGCATCCTATTTGATCTCAACACTTACGAATTATTATACTTTCTCACATGTCACATTTGACACACATTTCACTAATTTATTTCTTATTGATGTTTAATTTGTAAGTTAATCTATCTTATCACAACTCGTCGTAATATTATATATGTTGTTCAATATCTTAACTAGTTTGTCTCGGAGTCTCGCATTTGATCATACTTAAACATCTTTTCAAAGTTTGTGTTATTTAAAGGTTAAACCATGATTTAGTATTTTTTTTTATGCCAATACTACTATACAACTAAAAAGCTCTAGTAATTTTGATTGACCATTCTCTCATTTCATGACAATTCAAGAAAAATTCTACTATTCTTCGGAGTTATTTTAGAGTTGAATACAAAATCTTAACGTTGACCTCTATAAGCTTCAATAATTTACATTTCTCTTAGAAAATATTTGATTTGTGTTGATTCATTCATCTTTATTGTCTTATGATAACCTTCTACTTTGCAAATTATTTCCAACCAAGTATTTCATTAATGTAGAAAATATAGTGATATTGATTACTACATATTTTGTAGAAAGGTTAACGTTGATTTAATCAAACTTCTATAAATCTCCTTTTCAAATTATATATATCTTCATGAAAACTCTTCTAGCTGTTTTGCAGGATTTTGGCTTCAAAATGGAAATGCGAAACATATATTTCTATATAAGGAACTCTTAATCATCATCTCATGTTTGCATAGGTAAATTCTTTCTGTTACACGCTCTATTTCATTGTAGTTGTTTTCTATTACGTGTGTTATGCTTTTCTATTGTATATAAACAATTCTTCTACACCTAACAAAGACAAGGAGTTATGGTTGATCATTCAACTTTTTCTGATATTTTCTTTGAGTTCTGTGCCTCTATTTTCTTTCTTAATAAAGTTTCTTACATTGTAAATAAGATGATCTTTTTTAGCATCCAGCAAGTGATTCAGTGACTTTATTGCGTACCATTACAAAATTTTTCTTTCACACCCAAGTTAGCCTTTGACCGGTAAAATTGCTTTTTCTGCGATATTCAAAAGCACGTTTGTGAAATTGCTTTTTCTGTGATATTCAAAAGCACGTTTTGACCCTTTTGGGAGCTTTATTACGAAATGCAACTATAAGTTAAATTTGCACCGGTTGCTTGTGTGCGTGCAACAAGAGCTATAAACAATAAAGTAGACTATGCCTCGTGCCTCACTCTTAAGACATAGCTGTCAAGTTTGTACAAACCACACTATGTAATATATGAATAAATGCATAAATAAATATACAAAGCTACTCCTTCACAAATCATAACATGCAATAAATAAGTGCTGGGCAATTTCTGGCTGTTCAAAACTCTAGCAATCCGATTTGTGTGCACATGTTTACGTACATTTTGCTTTCGGCTCTTTAAAACCTTATGAATGTCGCCTCCACTTTCATGACTCTGACAAAATTTAGAGGGAGAACAAGCATATTTTGAAAGAATAAAATAGTGGTGGATTGAGAAAAGAAGTGAACTAGTTTTGTTTAGTGAGCGTGCTGGGTTCCTTTTATTGACTAGACCCTTTCACTAGCCACAAAGCCATCCTATGTAATGGGCCAATGACATGCCTTGGGCTGAGTTTTGGTGTGAGCATGACACAAGTTTCCACAAGGCTGTAAAAGTGAAGTTGTCCAAGTGGAGAAAGAACATGGGACCACAGTCACATGCTCACTGGTATTGGACTTTGAATTGGCTAAGTACTGAAAGAAAACTCAGGGTTTAGTCCCACATAGCAACATCTGCAATGCTCCAGAAAATATTTGGGTTCGCATAAACAGAAAAAATGAAACACACGTTTGGATCGTAGTGACCAGAAACAGCAAGTTGGACAGTGTGTTTCATAATTAACCTAACTAATTGTACTTTATTTCATCTTATTTTTCGCTTATAATCCAACGACTTTCTTTCTTTCCTTAGTTTACATTTCCGGTTCCAAACACTATCAACAATTATTGGCAATATTTTAAAAAACAAACCCATTGATAATTGATAAATGTATTTGTTGATATCATGTATCGGGCTTACTAGAAATATTAATGTAGTCTATCTTGATTCAATTTTATTTTTCTAGACTTGTTTAGTTGAGATCCTAAATGTTTCTAGATGGTCTAATGTATTTGTTCAATATGTATTTATTATTAGAACATCCAGAGATATTATTTGGTCTGATGTTTATTATATATTCATGCTATGAATTAAAATAGTAATCAAGTCATAATGATATAATAATTTGAACAAATAAAACAAAGTGTCACATGAGACAATAGACGCCTACTTCCCTTTAGAGTACATAAGAACTTATAATTAAGCAGATGGTTAATTGTATTTAGAGTTAACATGAACATTCAATGAACCTAGATACTTGCATGTCTACATTCTCTTTTGTAAAGGAACTTGATGAATTTATTCAAGTGATGAGATCTCCCTTTACATTGTCTTGCATTGCGCACAAGCTTTCCATTCAAGGAGGATAATGTTTCCTCGATCCGAACTCCATAAATGCAATCAAACAACCAGGGAAACCTGTTCTTTTGAGGTTTTAACTTGGGCAAGAACATCCACTTTAAAAGATGGGTCTTATCATTTCAAGACCAAATCTACCAAACAGCAGGCTTTTGCTCCCTGCACCCCCCTCCCACCATTACTAACAAAAATCCTTCTTCAATACATCGCACCACTGATGCTGTCACCCGTGTTTCTGCCGCCGCCAATACAACGTCACAGATGCAGAAAAAGGAGGGATATAATACAATGGCCAAAAAAAATCATTTTGAAAACTAGTTCTGGAAAACAACTTTCTTTGGAAAATTCATTGCACAAGTTATTATATACCATTAAAAAAACTTGTTTCTAAATGTCTTTCATGCATTCCAAAAATTATAATCCAGAAATCCCATTCTAAAAATATTCAATATCCTGTTATGAAAATTCCAGAAAGCATGTTCCAGAAAATTTCTACAATGAGTAATTCAAAAGTCACTCTAAAAAAGAATAAAATAATATTCTACAATTGTGGAGGTGCATGAAGAGCTGAAACAGGATTCGTTGGTTGACTCTTCCTCGTTAAAATGTCTATCGACACTATAATGTCATCGAATCACGTAGGCATTTTAATCACAATAGAATCAATGCATACCACACGAGCTTAGTTTTAAACCAATGATCAATCTCGAACACATTGATCAATGTAAGATACACCAAGAACGTAAATTTGTCAAATCAAGTTTATTTATATCCGATTGATAAAAGAAAAACATTTATTTTATTTATATCCAAAAAATTAATACTTATTTTGGTTTTCGTATAATAAGTAAGCAATCCAAAACACCTTGAGCTTCTAGATGAGATTTCATTCCAGTCTGGTATATCGCGGTCTTCCTGTACTAATGATTACATCCGATATCTCAACCTTTTTATAGCATACTCTGCTTGTTTGAAAAAACTACAGCATTTACAATCCCAAGAAAATATCAACAAATATCATTGTAATTTACTCAAAACAATTGAATGTCATTCTCAGTTTAAAAGATATTTTTGTATAGCTTCACAAGCAGTAGACTTACATAAAGCTAGCTGTATTCTTATGAATTCCTCGGAACTCACTTGAGTCCCCAACCAGGCTATAACGAACATTATTTTCTGAAACTAACCTTATACACTATCCAATTGTATAATATATGTGCCTTGATGCCAATTTAGTGGTTGAACCATAATCATCAACCATTTAGTTTGAACCACAAAAATGTCTGCAATACTATCATTCTATAATTTTTACTGCATCATAAATCATTTGAAAGTAATTATTATTTTTAAAAAAGCCTCCTAGAATCGGCCACAGTAGATCAACTTTGATCACCACAGTTGATCAAATCGGCCGCAGACTAAACATCATGTCAGGTAGCTGAATTAAGAAGTGAATTAACTCACTTTTCTTGTTAGAATGGTTAATATAATGAAGTATTAGTATGATTCTTTAAGCCAAACAAATTCACTCTATGTAAGCAAATGGCTAAGCACAGTACAGCATAATACAATATAAACCACAAATTTAAAGGTTAATGGTACTCAAAATCAAAATTCCACATTTCATATCAAAATTAAAAGAACCATGTCCTCCTAACAATTACCAGAACATAACACAAATCTAGAACATGAAGGAACAAGAAGAGAGATTAACGCTGCCGCCCTGAGTACCTTTACAGGTCTTGAACACTCAAACCTGAAAATTATATATAATATTCACAATCATAATTCCAAAATATCAAGTTAAAAATGCATGGTATATGATTGTATGTAACTAACCTGGGGGAAGAGATTGCTTCAATTTATCGGCTTTCTCAGGGTCAAAGACACAAAGCGTGTACAAATACCTGGAGCATCGAACCTTGAACTTAACCACATCCCTGCTCTTCTTGATTTTCACCGACCTCGCATCCTTCCGCCGCGCCGTCAGAAGGAAATCCTTAATCTCGTGGATCTGCTTAGGCTGTAATGTCACACCAAACAACATTATTAATCACGAATAAACAACCTACGAATAAGAGAACAAGAAAATGAAATTGAAATTGAAATTACCATTGTGACTTGCGTGCTGCGAGTGGCGACGGCGAAGAAACACAGTTACTTGGGCGCCCCTTCAATATGTAGAGATCGGTGTTGCAATTCCACTAAGGTAAACCCTAGAATATCAATTAGGTATTGGGTTTGGGCTGAACCCAAAGCCCAAACCATGCTGTCACTCTTAATGGCCCAAATGTGAAAATAAGAATGTGCCGTACAGCATAGCTCTTTTAAGGACTATTTTTGTACTTTCAACTACCACACAATGTAAAAAATGTCAATGTAGTCCTAATATGTGTTAAAAATATTATAAGTGACATTATTTAAAAAATTTAAACTATATAATCTAAAATATAATTTTATTTACCTAGTTTTGAATTATATAATTCGGTATGCTTTTAGTTACATAATTCAGAATATGACTGACTATTTTAAATTATATAAATTATATAACATCACATATATTATAAATAATTTTAAATTGTATAATCTAAAAGATATAATAAATTATATATTTTGGAATCAAACTGATTATGAGAGTTTGTGACAGGAATATGTTAGTCATTTTTTAATATTATGAAAGGGATACTTTTAATCTAAAGTAATTACAATTAAATTAGTTTTACTTATTAAATTTATAAATGTGTGTTTTAATAAAAAAATTTTATAAAAGAACTCATGTTTACGATTTTGAAAGTTAGGCTGACACCAAAAATACACTAATCATTTATGATCACGAAAGAATATGTTACATCACGAAATTCAATATAAATCTTATAAATATACATACAGCGTGAGTACTTAATGATTGAGTGTGTTTTAATATATTAATATTTCTTTCAGTAACATAAAATCAGTTAAATATGTTATTTAGTTCTAGAAAATTTAACAAATTTTGTATGTAGTTTCTAATAACTTTTTTCTTCTTCTTTCGATTTATTTATAGACTTTACATTTAATTTCTAAAAAGATATTTATCTTTATTTATTCACTACTGTTTTTATAT
>Ga0123340_1003350_pt1 | contig 14992 bp, 6 predicted proteins | sample SirMexnodulemix_FD_89961 | JGI IMG/M metagenome (GOLD analysis project Ga0123340, IMG submission 89961) | Root nodule microbial communities of legume samples collected from Mexico - Siratro Mexico nodule mix | ecosystem: Host-associated > Plants > Roots > Nodule | place: Mexico: Nepantla... | reverse complement strand
TTTTAACACTATTTATTGAAAAAGTGTTAAAAAACATCATCATGTAAAAAAATATATAGATATCCTAATTAGGAATCACCTCCATTTTGTTAATTGATAATACCAATCCTTAAAATCCTAACGGGTAATATATAGTAAAATTGTCTCTTGGTCCAATTACAAAGAATGTGTATTAGATTACAAATTAATATTTGTAAGATATGAAGTGAGAAAATGAAAAGTCTAACAATAGATTGGAAAAAATAATAAGTATGGCGATGAAAATTGTAAGTCTAACAATAGATACGAAAAGAATAAGTATGATGTGAGTTTGATATATATTTATAAATCCTAAATCAATATTATAAAATTTACCAAGATACATCTTAAAAAGTAATCAGTAACATTTTTTATGAACATCAAAAGACTTTTTTGTCAATTATAGAAAAATCATAATTACATATATGTCGTCTTCCTAAAATCATTCTAATAATATTAATTTAATACATATAATTTATTTATATTACTTAAACTTTTTAGTAAATATCATAAAAATTATAAAACAATTAAAATCTTCTAATATAATAAAACACTCCTATTAATTTCAAATTTCAACTGGTATAATTATATTATAGCAAACCTTTGACAACTTAATGTTCCTCAGGCCAAAGACTCCCAGTGCTTTCAATAGTACAGCGGGATCTTCTTGCAGACTGAAAACAATGCTAGTCTGTGGTACAAGTATTGTAATATTCATCAGTAGATTCGTCAAAATTATTATACAAATAGATATAGTTTTCTGTACCTTATATGAACCGTTAGTTTCTGGAAGCACAGGATCCCTTGCAAGTATCAAACAACGAGTAATATTGTCATCATCCTAGAAAGACAAGAAAATGAATCAGTTCAACTTTAATCTAGAGATAACAACAATAACAGGCATGTCTTCTATTTTGCTTTTGTTACACATTCATGTGTTCTGATGACAGAGATGTTGTAAAAGAATGAGCACTGAGCAGTAAGAAGTTGAATCTTCTTTGGATATCCAATGCTCTCGGGCATCCTTCATTGTTTACTTGGTTTTTATAGTAAAAGCAGAAACATGTACACACAGCTTTGCAATCTAAATCAATGCAGAGATGCTTGAACTCATTGTTTATATGAAGACATGTTGCCAGAAGAGAAAACCCTATGTTGTAGCAGACGAGTCTTCCAAAACATGTAAACTGAAGTCTTACCTGGATTCCTTCAGCTAGAATGTGGAGGCCATATAGTTTTGCTGCCCTTGAACTTGCAATAGCTCCAATGTCCCTTCTTCCGTCTAAGGCCAAAACCTGTTCACAATGTCGGAATCATTATTAGAACATGCAACTCTAAACCTAATCAATGATGGTCTTCAGTGGAGTAGAGAAAATTTGTAAAATACCCTAGCAGCTGCAGCAGTATCATCTACACCGATGTTGGCAACACCTAAATTAGTAAGCATAGTCTCACATTGGACAAGAGCCTGCATGCAAGGAGATCGTTTAAAAATTTAAATGTTTTACATTTGTCATCAACTTTGTTGGTGCAAACCAGTGGTGATGACACCACAGCAATAAAAATATAACAAAGGAAATAATTAGTGGTGATGGTTTTACAAGAAAGAAAAACACAGCCAACAAAATGCAAGGCTTCAGAGTATTTGAAATACTAATCTTCAAGTGATTAATTAGCCCTCATTATCTCTACAAAAATTAGATATAATAGGCTTTACGGGTTAATCTCCTTTAAAGTACTGAATTGTTTCTTGACATCATAAAATGACTTACACACTCACATCAATCATATGCTGGTACAAAAAACTCACATCAATCATATGTAAATAGTAGTTTATAAAATAATAGTATCCAAGTATTATTGTTCCGCTGGTTTTTTCTTTTTTCCATACAAATTGGATTTATTTATAGACTCCTTTTTTAAGAGTTGCAGTCCTTCAAAAGACGAACATATATTATGACTATTGATACAGTCATGTCTCCTCATTTTTGGTAGTCATATATCAACTTTTGATTAATAAAGAATACATTTTCAATAGAAGATATACACTTTTATAATTGCATCTTTCCATAAATGGACATTTCTTGTGACTTTCACAAGAGAATAACGTAAATGTTTTCATTATTTTCATATGAATAGATACGTATATTATGGGTACAGGTAGTCAGGGAACGAGTTAATTAATTGTTAGACTAAATTATTCTGTTGTAACAACTAGAGAGTTGAATAATAGAAATAAGGCATACTGCCTATAAATAGGACGAAGGGTTGAGAAAGGGGTATTTATTAATTGAGAAGAATCAGGGCTTAAATGTTTGCAGATTCAAACCCTAAAAAAACTCTGCCACCGTACAACAGTTGCCATAATATAATCCAATAAGTTGTAGCATAAAGCATGCTGGTTGTGAAAAAAGATAGAAAAAGACTGACATATAATAGCCAACCTGAGGATGACTGAGTACAAATTTTAGGTTCTCTTTTGTGGCACCAGTCAATCCCAAGAGGCAGTGGTTAATTAGCAACTGCACCTCCCCAACAATGTGTAGCTTGTGGTGAAGAAGTAGATCATAGTTATTGTAGATGCTTCCAGCCACAGAACTTTCTATGGGTAGAACAGCTTTGTCTACTAACCCTGATTCAACAGCCTGCAGAAAAAAATATATAAACAAATCATCACAGAATCCATTAGATAAGGCATCATATGCAGAGAGAGAGAGAGACAGAGATATAAATAAAACAAGGAATGGAACCTTGAGTGAAGTCTCAAAGTCATCACATGGCACTGTCTCACATTTTGGATATGCTTTCAAAGCTGCATCCTCAGTATATGCTCCTGCAAGACCCTGCACATCAAGTAATTCACTACTTAGAAGTGGCATTAATGATGCTATCAATCTTTTATTCGTAAGAATCTATTATCAAGCATCATACCTTATAAGCAACGCACAACTTTGCCCCATCTCCTGAAGAAGAAAAATCATTGCCTGTCAATGCCTCTGCAATATTTCAATTCCACGGAATGAAGATTTTAAATGTCACATAATGATCAATTGAAGAAATTCAGCAATCAAATTTAAACTTAATACTGTTAATAAATTAAGTGACATCCTTGTGTAAATGTTTCTCACTTGGAAGCAGATTAACATCCTTGTGAAACCCATCGTCTAACTCGGTTATCTGAACCTGGACCCTGTCAGCATATACGAAAGACGATTCAACCCCATTCACACTCGAACAGCAGCATCCCCACTTGCTGCATTTCCCAAGATCATGTTTTATATTCACACTCAGTCTTGAACTTGCAGGCTGAAAGGTTGCAAAGCCCGACAGAGGAGCTATGGCACAGCCCCAGATGGAACAATCATTGAGAGCCATCAAGATCTCTAACAATCAGAGTCTGGAGGAAGTTGCAGAGAAGTCCAACCCGATCAAACTGAAATTTTTTTGGTTGGTAAAGAAATTCTTTTAGGCACAATATGATGATGGGGTTAGTATTTTACCAATTTATATATAGATTTGTAAATGATATATCTGTTATGATGATGAAGTTTTGAGAATTGATAGAAAGAAATGGTAGGAAACCAGAATAATATTGATCTTGGAATAGCTTATATTTAACTGACACGGTTCCTTGTCCTCTCTCTATATATTTTGTTGTCTTTTTTAAACAAAAAAACTAATTCTATATTGAGAAACATTAAATTTAGACATTACTTTAACATTAAATATAGATACTTCTTTTACATAAAATTTTCAGTTACTTTCATCTTCATAATATCAATACTATTTTTATAATTTAATTAAATCACACTAATATCATCAAATGTTTTTTATATTTTTATTTAAAAATAAATTATCATATATTACTAAATTTATTATTACTATCTTAGAAAACGTATTTAATGATTCTAAACCGTGGACATCTGATTACACATAAGCAAACTATAGATAAAAGCAACACATTCTTTAAATATTTTTTTGTAATAAATTGCAACTTTTATTAAATTAATGGTTGCTAGTGACTTGAATAAAAGAGACAGTAAAAGGACTGAAAAGGATGTTAAGTGCTATATACTGCATCCAATTTTTTAACCATTTCTCTTCCTCGATTTATGAATATTTAATGAATATTGAATTCAAGAGTTTGATTTAATCTATTTAACAATGTAAACTGATTAAAAATTATCCAGATTTGATTTTTTAAATATTTTGTTACACATAAGGATGCCAAAGGGGAGGCTAGTTCCGAAGTATATCTTCTTGTTCCACATTTATCTACATTTATAATTTTTTCTTCATTCTTATCTTGTTTTAGTAACGTGTATATTTATATTCGTTTGTTGCTGTACAAAATATAATTAAATTTTGTTAATATTAAATATTAAAAAACTATAATTATATAATTGTTATTAAATACATTGGATAAGATGTAAGAAAAAGTAAAAATAATTAAAGGTGTTGATTTGATGAAACTGAGGAATTACATTTCTTAAAATCTAATATATTATTTGGACAAAATTATACAAAGAAAAAGGTGACGAGAGAGAAAATATACCTAAGAGATCTGAGTTGTAGTGGATATTGAACAAAAATGAATATTTTTTTTAAGAAAATAAAGATTCTTCAAATAAAACAAAATTAATTATAAAATTTATGTGATTAAACACTTAAATTTAAGGATCAAATATTCTTATGTAAATAAATAAATAAATAAACAAATAAAATATAAAAAAATAATCAAAATAATCAAAATGTGTGTTATAAAAGTTACATGATTTAGTAAAATTGGAGTTTGTATTTCCTAAAATATAAGACACAATTTCAATTAAATTACATACAAGAGAAAATGTATACTCAAGTTTATAATAAAAAGAAGAAAAGAACCTAGAGATATAAGTTAACTCTTATAGTCTAAAAAATTTTGATTTGAGTAAAAGGGATAAATGTGGAATGAGTACCTAATTGGAAATAAATATTTATAAGAAAAATATAGTAGTCAAATGTTTTCATTTAAGCTAAGATCTCTCTAAGCTCCCGACTTTTCTCTTTTTCTGACTTTAAGCCTCCATGTCCCTCTTTCATCCATTTCTAGAGTGGAATCCACCGCTGGCTCGTGGTGGAGAACAAAGTAAGTCTATTCGATCAGAACTTTCGTTAGAGTAAGTTCGTTTCTGTCCTCTTTCCTTAGATCCATTTTTAGGTTTTCATTTTCTTCTACTGTTTGAGCTTGCATGTGGCCTCCGAGCCATCAGATGGTGCCTTTGTGAGCTCATTGTCTTAACGGGTTAGTCTAATAATTAATCAGAGAATCTTTGGTGCAAGTTTGAGTTCTTGAGAATCTTGGACTGTTGGAGCTCGTAGAGAGAACTCCGCTGTGATTAAGGTAAGGGAAGCTGACTTGCTTGTTGTTTGTTTTGAGCATAAGTGTAGGTTATGGTTTCATCAATTGGTATTTGAGAAATGCATTTGTGATGTTCTTTGCTGGCATGAAGTTTTACTTTAAATTTTGGTTGTAATTTGATTCTTGCATGAATGATGTGGTTCTGTGAAAATTAATGGTGTGCAAGTTAATTTTTGCTCAATCATCCGAGGCATGTGTAGTAACTCTGAGATAGGAAAAATTGCATGATTTACCTAATAGGTTGTTGTTTTTTACATATCTCGCCCAGACGAAGTCACTTGGAAACTTGAGAGGTGCTCTCGGGTCCAATTTCGCCTAGACGAGAAGTGCTCCGCCCAAGCGAGAAAGTAGTCTCGCCCAAGCAAAGGTGTAGTCGCCAAGCGAGAATGACCCTGGAGCAAGTGTGCTCTCTAGACTGTTTTCGTCCAGGAGAGAAATCCTACGCCCAGCCGAGGAGGTATTCTCCCTTAGGCGAGAGTAATTTCACCCAAGCGAGAATAACCTTAGAGCTGAAGTGTTCTCTGGACTAATTTAGCTTAAGCGATAGAATTTTCACTCAAGCAAGCGAGAGGAATTCTCGCTCAAGCGATAAAATTTTCGCTCAAGCGAGAAAATTTTCACTCAAGCTAAACCCTTAAAAAAAAATTTGGGCTTTCTGTTTTGTTTGTTTGATTCTTCTGTAATGCAATGTATGGATTTATTAGAATAGATTAATTGATAATTTAAATTTAATTGTATTGATGGTTTAGTGATTTCTTTCATTTTTGAGATTGAGATTGAAAAGTGAATGAATGCATGAGTAGAGATATATATTATGATGTGATATTGTTAAAAGTGTTGATGGAGTTAGTCAAGATCTATGAAAGAAAACATCATGCCTAGGTCAATTAGGAAGTACATTATCTAAAGATATGATCAATATCGATTGATATCCTGACTCTACTAGTAATAGAAATTAAATAGATTATCATTATTAGGTTGTAAGAGTCGAAAGAGGTCTAAACTGAGTGACTGCAGCTTGAGACATAGTTGGTCAGAAAAGTCTCAGTAAGACTAACCTGTCATACATGATTGATGATCCATTTGTATAAAGACAAGTGAGACTAACCTGTCATATATGATTGATGATTCATTTTGTGTAAAAACAGTCATAAATTTTCAAATATATATATAACATTTATATAAATAAAATTAAATTTAACCTTAACTTTGAAAAGAAAATCATAACTCTATATATTTATATATTTATGTTTACTTTCTAACTTTAGATGTAATTGTGAATGTATACTTATTCACCTCATCCTAGTTTCTCTTAAGGTGTTTTGAAGACTCTTCAAACATTTTTTTTTTCTTTCATGCATAAAATCAAAGTTTTAATACTGTAGATAAGACCAATTAGGAAGATAAGAAAATTATAAAAGTTTTGTTAAGTTTGTTGGGTCATCAAAAGATTAACATGAATCATTTAATTAACATTATCTATCTTGAATGAAATACCTAAACACAGCTAGTTGCAAGTGAAAAACAATTGGTGGAAAGAATATAGGCAAAAGAAGCTTCCTATAGATCTCCTAAAAAGCAGGGACACTGTAGAAGTTGGAAATACCACCTACAACATTTATTTGATTTGATCCTGCTCCTCTGTCCTTCAATCCTACGGTTTTAATAGCAGAACACGCTCCCAACAAAAAATTGAAAAAAGCATTCAAACAAGTTTTAATAAAAAGTCATATAGCTAGTACATACAAGTAAAGCTAAGAATGTAAGACTTTGATTCCTTTGCTTTTTGTCTCTCTTTCTCTCTCCCCCTTACCCACACATTAAATAAATAAAAAACATTAAGATTTGTTTTTCATTAATAAAAATGAAAGGCTGATAAAGCTGAATTCATATAATCAGAACAGTTTTACAGTGCACATGAAAGATGCACTTTATTTGGATGCATCATGCATCCCTTGGCTTCCTGACTCAGCCATTATAATGAATTATGCATGATCATGACATTTGGGTACCAGGCTAAAGATGAAATAAATACTCATGAAAAATGCATACCCACTAGCAACACCTTGTGACGAGTTTGATTTTAGATTTATGTAAATACATAAGATTTTGTTAGATGAGACAAAACTTTCTTCTAATTATATAAAGCTCTCAAAAGAAATTGGTTTTTTAATTATGGATAAAAATATCCTATGGAAAGAAATAATGAAAAAACTACAAGATACTCTGCACAAAATTGAGATTACCTAAAATAAAAAAGATAATTGAGATGTGGAGAGTTGTGGGAATGAATGATTGGGTCCCCTTAGGCTTTTACATAGTAATTTTCAAATGGAGGCAGCCTTTTAACTGGTCAGTGATTTGTCATAGGTAAAGTGTGTAGGTGAATTTTATTTGTGACATGAGATTCAAATTGTGGAATTGGGACTTTAGAAAGAGAATTTTACCCAACTATTACCACCAACGTAAAGTCATTGCGACAGTAATTAGGAAGAAAACATGAATGAAAAGGGAGGAAGAGATAGGTGGAGATGGCGTCTGTGTTGGTGAAATGGGAACATGAGGATCGAGAAGGTCCCAAACTTCCCCGACCCAACAGTATGGTAGAAATTGTAAGATGCACCCTTTGCTCACTGCTTTGTGTCTTTCAATATCAACTTTAGACCAAATCTTCATCCTATTTAACCAAACCAACTCTCACAGTATAGAATCAAAACCAAAACATACTCTGGGTTTTCTTTTTTCTTTTTCCTTTGTCTTGCTTTTAAACTAAAGAGTTGGCTTTTTAGTGAATTTCATTTAATTTTGGAAAGAATTAGTTAAATATCAAATACACCTATCATATTGCTAAACAACATATGTCTCAATGTTACATTATATGTGGTAGATGGTCTGGTTGGAGATACGCTTTTAATAGTAAGAAAGAATCCCATAATTTTAATTAATTTGCTCAACTATTGTTAATTTAAAATGTTAATCAATAGTATGTGTTAACAAATATTAATTAAAACATATATACATATATGTGTAGAGGCCATCATGAGCAACAGATAGGACGAACGCACGTAAGAATTTGCAGGATATAGTCAGTGCCCAGATAATATTTTAATATTAAGAGACAAACAAAATGTAATCAACTGTCCATCTATTTATCCAAAAAAGTATATATTAATTAATCCTAATGTGTAATGAACAGAAGCAGAGGTGATTAAATAAGATGTGGGCTTAAATAACCAAAAAGAGAAATTCAGTGAGATCCTTTCCTTATTTGCTTTGTTTCTTCATCCATCCATTACCTTGTGTAACTGTAAACCATTTACCAATTAAACTTATCCCCACACTTACTGAAAAGCTTTTTAAATTCAATTATTCCCCATCATTTCTTTTACTTGTTGAAAAAACTTAGTATATTTTCTTCCTTTCAATGCATCTAATGCCAACTCCCCCACATCAAATATAACTAATTGTAAAACAACAGGTAACAACACATTGAAAAAGGGAAAAAAGAGTAACTGATACAGATAAATAAATTAAAAATCAAAATTAAAGATTATTAATTAATAAAATATAACGTTTAGTAACAGGTCACCCAGCCACCACCCACACTTTTACGGTTTAATAGTAGAGAGAACCAAAATAACAAGTCACCGCAGAGCGTTACGACAACAAAAGAAAAAGAAAAACACATTGCTCTGAAACTCTCTTATTCTGGCTGAGTTAGTGTGTTTTTGTTGATCTGAGTTTGATCACAATTTGCCGATAGAAATGGCGAAATCAAGCAAAGATCCGACGTCGTATCCACCGATAAAGGCAGAGCAATACTTACACAGCCCCGTTCACTACGCGGTGGCGATTCGCGACCACGCTAAACTTTTTACAATAATTTCTTCACTTCCCCGAGTTCCTGACCCTACCCGAGTCATCACAGAGTCCGATTCCCTCGCTCACGAGCGACTCGCGGAAAAAATCTCCGCCGTGCTCGACCGCCGCGACGTGCCGCTCCGCGAGACGCCCCTCCACCTGGCCGTCCGCCTCAACGACATCGTCGCCGCCAGAGCCCTCGCTTCCGCCGGAGCTGACATCTCCCTCCACAACGGTGCTGGCTGGAACCCGCTCCAGGAAGCGCTATGCCGGCGCGCCTCCGACATTGCACAGCTCCTCGTTCGGCTCCACCACCGCGCCGCGTGGGCGAAGTGGCGGCGACGCCAACCGCGACTCGTCGCCGCCCTCCGCCGCATGCGCGACTTCTACATGGAGATCTCGTTTCACTTCGAGAGCTCCGTGATCCCCTTCGTCGGGAAAATCGCCCCCTCCGACACGTACAAAATCTGGAAGCGCGACGGCAACCTCCGCGCTGACACCACCCTCGCCGGCTTCGACGGCCTTAAAATTCAACGCGCAGACCAGAGCTTCCTCTTCCTCGGCGACGGCGACGTCAAAGGCAACATCCCCGCCGGGTCTCTCCTCGTGCTCAACCGCGACGATAGAAAAATCCTAGACGCATTCGAGAATGCCGGAGCTCCGATGAGCGATTCTGACGCGGAGGGGTTTTGCTCGCAGAGCAGCGTCTACCGGCCGGGGATGGATGTAACGAAAGCAGAGTTAGTAGGTAGAACCAATTGGAGAAGACAAGAGAAGATGGAAAACGTGGGAGAGTGGAAAGCTAGGGTTTACGAAGTACATAACGTTGTTTTCAGTTTCCGGTCACGAAAAGTTGCTGCCGGTGAATCTGACGTGGCAGGGAGCGAGCAGGTATTGCCATTGGAGCTGGATGAAGACGAAGACGGTTTTCTGGTTGCGGAGAATCCGAGTTTTGGAATTCCAACGGCGAGTAATTGCAATGCCGATAAGAGAAGACACAGTAGTTTTGTTCGAGAAGAACGAGAGTGGGTCCCGGTGGGGAGAAAAAGCGTGGATTTGCCTTCCATTTCGGTGGCGCCCCCTAGGAAATCTTCGGCGATGGCGCCGCCTAGGAAATCTTCGGCGGTGGCGCCGCCTAGGAAATCCTCGGTGGTGGAGCCACCTACGAAGGAGAAAGAATATTTGAGAAGTTTGCGGCCAGCGGTGTGGTTGACGGAGCAGTTTCCATTGAAGACGGAAGAGCTGTTGCCGTTGTTGGACATTCTGGCGAACAAGGTGAAGGCGGTGCGACGACTGCGCGAGTTGCTCACGACAAAGTTTCCGGCGGGGAGTTTTCCGGTGAAGGTATGTATTGTGGTTGACTATTGACCGTTGTTGTCTGTATTGTGTCTGTGTGTGTGGGACCGCATGAACTGAAAATGATTAATTTGATAATTGTTTTGATTTGATTGATGGGTGTGCTCTGTGGGCTTTGCGAAAGATCGTGAATGATTTGATTTGTGATCGGACGGTGGTGATAGAAAGTGAAAAAGATTGTGTTTTTTGATGTTTTGTTGTATGTGGGGGCAGGTGGCGATCCCGGTGGTCCCCACGGTGAGGGTGGTGGTCACGTTTACGAAGTTTGTGGAGCTGCAACCTGTGGAGCAGTTCTACACGCCGTTCTCAAGTCCTTCGCATTTGCTCAGTGCAGATGATGACGATGATGATCATAATCGGCAGAAATTAGCAAGACAGAGTTCATCATCTTCTGGGGCCTCCACGTGGCTGAGACGAAGTACTAGTAGTAGCCAATCGTGGAGTAAGCACCAACAACGATGTTCTTCTGGGGCTCTGGATTCGGATCCTTTTGCAATTCCTGCTGGATATACGTGGACCAATAGTGGGGATGATTCGTCACGGAAAATGAAGAAGTCCAACTCCATGAGAAAATCAAAGTGAATACTCACCATACAACAAAGTATCTAGTATGCATTTATGGGAAGAGTTTTAAGATGAGAGATGTGAACCTTTGTAGCAATGTGCTAAAAGCTGCATTCATTATTGTGTAAATATCGCGTATTGTTTTTTATTAATCAACTGGGGGCTTTGGGATAACCGTGTTCATATAGAGGATCCTCAGCAAGTAGTTTTTAGAAGTAAGAACTGAATTACTTGACTCAGTTTTGTTTTGCCTATCATAGTTATATAGAAATTTGTTGTGTTTCATTTTGGATCGGGTGCGGGGGGCAGAGATAGATCATCTTTTTTCGTGCATGTTTTTAGTAAAGTACATTTGAAATAGTTTTTGCAAATGCAGCCCTGACTTTGAACCTTATTATGGCCGAGTTTCCTGGTGGAATTGGCAATTCTCATTTGCTGTCTCATCTGCTGATTACTTTACAGGTTATAGTTTATGATTCTTAACATATATGAATTTTTAAGTAAGCAAAGTAATATTTATAAAGAGAAATATAAACAATTTTCACGTGACCTTGACAAAATCCGTTGTTAATCTCTGTTTCTTATGGGCAAAATTGTAGGGGGTTATTTGAGTTCACTGAAGGAAAAGCTTTCCGGTTCACAATATATTTATTTTATATGCGTGTGTTTACCTCGTTCAACTAATCTCTCGAGACTAGTTCTTATTTTGTCATTACTTGTCACTACTTTTCATTATTTTTGCGAATGCTTGTTGTTGGGCGTCAAGTGATTGGTAATGGATGTGAAAGCTGCTACTTCTAAGTTCTAACATCGTCTTAAACGCACGTGTAGTGCCCTTATGACGTGAAGGAAGAGTAATTTATGGGGGAGAAGAATACGAATGGCTGACGACAAAATTGAAAATATTGATCATGTCCTCCAACAAACACCACCATCCTCGTTGGCTCGTTGATATTACCGATGCCACAAGAATATCTAAGACTTACATTAAAATTTAAGGGTCAACAATAACCAGCAACGACAGGGAGGAAAATGGTCAAAGACTCAAAGGCATATAAGGCTTTACTTTGTCAAAAGTAGCCTTAATCGAGAGCACAATTTAGCATGTAAGGCATTGTTGTACAAATGTATAGTGTCACATAAAAGACGTTGCTAAAGTTTTGCTCTAATGACCAAAACAATCTTCCTACATTTCTCTGTCGGAAGCACAATACATTGAAGCAGTAGATAGAACAAGAAATGTTTGAGGTTAGATCGGAGAATGACTAAAGATGAAAGCCACTACATTGGTTTGTAAATTGTAACCCTCTTTATTTTGACTGCAAATAGCGCCTGGTTTAGTTATTCTCAAATCATGTAGTGTGTATATTGATTTGGATGAGGCTCCCCTGACTTTTACTCTGTCTCCACATTCAGCATTCAGTGTCCCTAGACATCAGTACAGACCAAGACATTTCCTGGAATCTTTATTCCTTTTACCCCACTCTTTGGACTAAGCTTTCACTTTCCTTCCTTCAATTTCTGAATGTAACCTGGAACGACATTTTAATCCCAATTAACAAACCCCTGGCCCTCAATAACCCCACAAGGCTATTTCAACAAATATCACCACTTTCTTTTGTATTCCTTTCATTTATAAAAAAAAAATGCAGATTTTGCTCAAAAAATTTGAAAGGAAAAGTGAATAAGAAGCAGCAACATCGTTGGCCTAAAGATAACACTCAACAATAGGTCATCTCAGTTTCCCTAGTAAATCTCAAATTTAACAAAAAAAATGCTACCACCAAATGAAGTTGATGCTTGAAGCAGTTCAGAGTTTTATGACCAGATGCTAATGTTGTTGTACCCGCAAAGTACAACAGGGTTATCTCTGATTTTGATGCGTGTTATTTTGCCTACAAATGGTGTATGATAACACAATGATTGAGTGCTATTATAATAAATTAAGTACAAGAGACAGAACCAAGAGAAATGCATGCATTGATAGAAGTGGACTAAGATGATGCCAACATAAAACGACAAATACTAAATTCACATTGTCTACAGGGACAAGATTGAGATATAAAAACTAAGATAAAGAGGCATTACAAAGTTTGCTTAAGAAGGCGGAAATATTCAACTTGGCGAATCGGCAAATCCTGCTACGAAAACAACAACATAAAAGAGATATTAGGAAAAGAATAAAGAATGCATTTGTTGGGTTCCTCCAATACATATATGAGAGAGTGGATATCTTAACCAACTCCAACCAAAAACTTTGAGTGTAAAGTTGAGAGAAGAGAAACAATATAATTATGGAAGAAGAGAAATAATTTATTCTCACACTATTTCATTGTGTCACAGTATATAACGTAAAATAAAACAGAAATAAGATGCACTTAACAAACCTAAAACATAAACTTAAAAATAGAACTGACTTCGTGTTCCACTTAACTCCTCTTTCTACGTCGAATACCGACAACCGAGTCAGACTAGGTACAACCCATGTCTCTAACCATTATTGCTTCAAGGTTTCAACTCCTAGACTTGGGAAAAATTTGTACATCTACTATTATAGTTTGCCAAAAATCACATCTGGGTAGATAGATGCTGCAACTGCTATAACATATTAAATAACAGATCACATGTAAAACGTAGACTTTGTACCAAACATACTATATAAGGTACGGCATGATTCTTGGATCTACTCTATGATTCATGGGCACGTGCCCCGTTGATGTTGCAAATGCATTATTTTTCAAGGCAAATTATTTCTTATGTGTCTGATTCATCAGTGAAAAAGTTCACCACTGGGCCTCCCCCACGAAGTTTATTAAGATGTAGCAATGATTTAAGGAGCCGTTGTCTCCTAGTAATGAAAAATGAGGTTCCTAAACAAATCTAAGCTTTAACATTTAATGTATTATTCTTTTCTTGTATCCATGGCAAATAGGATAGTGAAAGCTGGGGAAGTGGTATTGGTGGTATGGAGGATGATGGCTCTATAACCCAAAAAGAATCCCCTAAGAACAAGAATTTGGGTACCAAAGTCAAAGCAAAAGATTAGAAAAGCTTTGCTCCAATTTGTCTCACATGGATCAAAAACAATTTTTTTAATGCAAAGTTTGTATATGATAAAAAACAAATTAATAAAAGATAAAAAATTAAAATTGAGATTTATTAATTTATGTCAAACGAAAAAAAGATTTATTAATTTGGACCCAACAAACTCAGGTGTGAAAATATTATTTTTCATTAATTTATTTATATTTCTATTATTCAACGGTGAAAGAAATCGTGCAATATACAAACTTGTTTTTAGATAGAGAGATTTTCCATTTAGTAGTTTTATTTCCATTTTCCAAAAATAAAATAAAAAATCAGTGAATAGAGAAGCTATCCCAAGGAAACCCACTTAGTAGGTTGATATAGCTATTGCCAATGGCTGCATGATTGACAATTGGAGCCCAAGGTTTCTCATTTACAAGATAGATCCGTAAAATTTTTTTGAAAGTAGTAAACTTTTATCTCTTTTATACCTTAATCACATACTAAATAGCACAGTTTACTCTAATACTTCAGAATTTTATTTTCTGAAAACTGAATTAAGAATGTGATTATGTATAATGTTAGAAAATAAATTTAGAATCCAGTTACTCGAGTCTTGAATTGAATTTTAACTTTTTTATTTTTTATTTAAAAATAAAGAGAATAAAATTTATAATTTTGAGTTTATAAAAAATGGTTAATGAAAAAAATTTGGTTCGAAAAATATATTTTTAAAAAATATTTATTTAAAAAATAATTGTATAG
>Ga0123340_1003336_pt1 | contig 15012 bp, 7 predicted proteins | sample SirMexnodulemix_FD_89961 | JGI IMG/M metagenome (GOLD analysis project Ga0123340, IMG submission 89961) | Root nodule microbial communities of legume samples collected from Mexico - Siratro Mexico nodule mix | ecosystem: Host-associated > Plants > Roots > Nodule | place: Mexico: Nepantla... | reverse complement strand
TCTACTAGTAGTATGAATCAAATAGACGATTATTACTAGGTGGTGAGAGTCGAAGGAGGTCTGAACTGGGTGACTGCAGCTTGAAATATAGCTGGTCAGGAAAGTCTCAGGGGGACTAACCCTATCATACATGATTGATGATTCATTTGTGTGGAGGCTGGTGGGTTCACAGGGTATGACAGGTGCATATCTCGAGGTCTATTAAATGCACGAGTCTTCCGGAAGTAGAGTCAAGTTTATAGTGTGTCAGTGTCTTATATTGTGATGGTGCATGTAACTGAATGAAAGACTTGAGTGGTGTTAATATTTTTGTTTGAATTGAAATACTCAAGTATTATTAAAATTTTGGTTAGCTTACCTTTTGTTTTGTTGTACTTGTGTGTTGATATCTGTTTGCAATGATCGTGTTTTTGGCACGGGAGCAGATGGTGTTGCAGATGGATCTGTGGAGGATCATTTGGAATGACTGGTGCTTTTGGGCATAAGTTAAATTTGAAAAATAATTTGGAGATAATTTGTAATTATGTTTTAGTATAATTCTGAAGGTAGAATTTTTAAATACTTTAGTTTAAAGGATTATTGTATGTTGATGAATTTTAATGATGATTAGTAGAATGTTTAGTTTTATGTATGTTATTTTTTGGGTGTTACATTTATTAAATTACAAACTAATTTCTATTAACATAAGTAAAAAAAAAAACATAATTGACATTAAGTGAAAAATAATAATCCCAACTATGTCTGGATCTTATTCAAGTGGATGACCTCCCAATCAAAATCAAGTTAAAGAAAAAATTATAAAGAACAAAGAACATGAATTTCAGGACATGAAAACTTTAAATTCTTATTTTTTAGATGGGATTTGAAACTCTTTAATTTAAGCAAACTAACTATTCTAACAAAATTTTAGAATTTCAATCTCTTTTACCTTGTACTTGGATCTGGTATTTCATAAATTTTAAGATATTAAAATATATTGAATTTGAATTGTTTCATTTCAAATTATTTTTTTAAATATTTTATTTGGATAAGGCAATTTAAATTTAGTGAATTAATTTTCTTATTTAAATAAAGTATTTCAATTACCCCAATTTCAAAAATTTAATTAAATATCAAGTAATTATTAAAATTTTAAAAATATCAATATTGATAAGTTAATAGATCTATATTGATGTTATTTTTGGCTCAAAGTTCTTCCAGCTTTCTTTCATTTTATATTTACAAAATATTTTTTCAATTTATGTTAAATGACATTATTTTCAAGTAATGAAATGTTAGATCGCGTCATATCCAAGTAAGATAGTACTAGGTTGGGCTCATGTAAGGTCGAACCAAGTCAATTTGAGTCAAAGTCAAACTAAGTTGATCCAAGTCTAGATTGGGTTGAGTCGATCTAGGCTTAAGTTGACTTGAGTAAGCCTAGGCCAAGGTTGAGTTGAGTAAGCCCAGGCCAAGTTTGAGCCGAGTTGGCTTGAGCCCAAATCGAGTTAAATTGAACTGGGCCATCGAGTAGATTCGGCCCGAGCCTAGGTCCAACCAAGTTAGTATGGGTTGAGGTTGAGCTGAGTCAGGACAAACCAACATTCAGTCGAGTCGAGCCAAGTCCATATTCATCCAAGTTAGGACCAACCCACATTCTGCTAAGTTGGGCTAGGATCAGGTCGGTCCTAGTTTGATTGAGACCAGGTAGGGCCTAGCCTAATAAAACTAGGTCAAGCGAGGTCGAGTTGAGTCTGTTCAACCCAGTTTGAGCTGAGTCGGCTCGAACTAAGGTTGAATGGAGTCGGCCTTGGCCTAGGTCGAGCCTAGTTTGTTAGGCTCAATTGAGTTGAATCGCCCTAGGCTCAATCAAGCCGAGTTGGTTTAAGTCCAAGTCAAGTTGAGTTAGGACGAGAGATGTTGAAAATGCCTTGGTGCATGTGAACAACTCTATGCCTCACTCTTCGCCACACAATGTTGTAATGCTTGGATATTAGATTTCAAAATTGGACGTGGCAGCCACCCAAAATGAAGAGAATTATGTGTGTGGCTTTGCCATTAGTAGTTTTCGCAATGACAATGTGTTACGGGATGACAGATGTAGCAGAGGTGAAACCTCTGCTGATATATTTGGATTGACATCATTACAAAATCACCTTGATCGTGGTCACCTACAACATGAAGTTGTGGTTGTTTGAGGTGAAGTGGTGGGCAGGCCCAGGCGACAAGTCCATGATTGTGGTCACTTACAAGAGTGAGGAGAAAAATGTATACCGAATGAGGTGTTAAATCCGGTATACATTTCAAAAGTAAATGGAAGGAAGGATAAAATTGGATTATGTTATTATATATTAAGGGTAATTCAGAAATTTTCAATGTGGCATGGAGGTGCAGGGTGACATCATAGAGGTGTAGGAAGAACTTGTCGTGGGACCGAGACAAATCAGGTTAGGTTTGACCAAGTCGTATTTGGCCCATGTTAGGTAAAGAAATCAGGTCGCAGCTATATCAAACTAAGTTTGGTTATTCTCACATCAGGTCGAGTTGAGTTTACTCAAACCCAGATCAAACTGAAGACTGCTTCTTCCTGCACCTCCAAGCCTTCTTGAGGCACCCCCAAAATTTTAAAATATTCCAAACTTACCCTTTATGAAATGACGGATTTACTCTTGAGGTTTTAGAAGGAATACAACAGTAAACATGGAGGTGGTTGGATATAGTTGTGCAGAAATTGGAAGCATGAAGGTGACGGTAGGGTGTAGTGGCTGATTGGTGGTGCTCTGTAGCGATAGGCATTGCGGAACAGAGCATTTCGCAACTCATTTCGTATGAGATGCAACCCACCCCCAAATCGCAAATTGCACCAAATCCCTCCAAATACTCTACAAATCCAAAAATACATCATACATATTTCAAATAATCCTCAAATGCGTTGCTATTGAAGGTTGATGGAATAAAAATGGCCAAGAAAACGCACGACGGAATGGTGGCTGTGCTTGGAGGTGGCGCCATAGAAGTAAAATGAAGAGAGGTTCGTGGAGAAGTACGAGGGTTTTAGAGTAAAAGGATATTTTGGTCTTCACAATACTATTTTAAGAATATTTTGGTCTAAATTAATAAGTTTGGAGATAACGAATAAATTGATGAGTTTGGAGATACTCCCAAGAAATGCTTGAATTTGCATGAAAAAAGAGTCCAAACTGAATCTACCCAAAAAAGGTTTACCCAAACTAAAAGATGAATTTGAGAAATTCTTACATTTTAGATAAACTTTGATTTTTTTTATTTATTTTAAATAATTCAATCACTCTACTGAAATCTAAAATTAAAATTCCTTATCCAATCAACATATTTTATCATAAAATATTTCAAATTCTCTAAAAGAAATTATTGTCGTTTTAAAATGTCCTATCCAAATACAAGGTTATGTTATTTTGTTACAATGCATTTCAAATTGTTTACAAAACATAATTACTCTCTTAAAATTCTCCATCTAAACATACTTTAAGTAAATTTCGTGATTTCATAAGTGTAGTATATTTCCCTGCTGCTCTAAGGTAATTACCAAACAATTAGGCTAGGTTAAATGCAGCAAAATCTAATAAGAACGATTGTAGAAAATAATAGATAGAATTATTGATAAAAATAAAATTCTACCATGGTGAGTCCTTGAAACTTAAACATAACAATGAAGACACATAATAAAGAAAAACATAACAATGAAGGCACTCTTCTTGACACTAATCAAAGAACTAAAGCAAACAAAACATGAAACAAAACTATTCCATGGAATCAAAACTTGGAGCATACCATCCCAACTGGTCATTGATTTGTTTCAGTCTTGCTTCTTGACCCTTTGAATCTCCTAATGCAGTAGTGAATGGGTACACATAAGTTACTTTCATTGCCACACATCTGTAAGCAACCACATCACCTTTCACCAGAAACTCAAGAACATCTCTGCCAAATCCTCCATCAACTTCAGCTTCTAGATATTGACCTGCATATAAATTTTAGTAAAGTGAAGTTATAACTTGTCGCTTCCAATGCAAGATGTGTGATTTTCTAATAATCTCATCCAACACTTGATATGATCAACTAGGTGTTAATTTGTTCATATTTTCTAAAATCATTACCCTTTTATTAATGGATTAATATTTAGGATAATCCGTTATATTTTTTGTTAGATCAAAATGTGTTAATTCTGACTTATGCTAATAATTAATTGATTATATATATTTTTATATATATTTATGTTTGCTTACACAAATAATCAACTTAGTGAAAGTATAAAGGATTATATTATTCTAGTTGTATTTTCATAAACAGGTTTAAACAAAATAATCTATTAATACTTAAGATAATCAATTAAACTTATTGTATTGGATATTACATCAATTGTTTGAAAATCTATTACTTAAAATCATATCAAACTAACCTAAGATCAAATCCTCCTAATTCCAATTACACAGTCTGATACATTAATCTAAAACTGAACAAAAGAGGATGAATTGAGTTTGTATTACCATAGGGGGTATCTTCCACGGGCTGGAACTTCACATTTTTCTGGGTCTTTAGGATTGCTTCACGAAGTTTCTGAGAAATTAATGAACAATAACAACAACAATAAGTTAGACAAAAAGGAAATGTACCTAAGGAGTGACTATATGCCTAAATCACCTCCAAACAACCATAGCAAGAAAAGTTAGTCAAAATAAAGATCATGGAATTATAGGACACTTCTGAGGAATGCTCTAGAAACCTGAATAGCATCATCCAATGAATTTGCAGGAATCAGCCAAGGAAACGAAAAAGATGATGACTTGGGATTTGTTGATATACAACCTGGATTGATTGATGGACAAGGTCTGATCTTTCTGCAAGAAGAGAATGTTGGTGATAATAAACAAGAAATCCATTGCCATAAGAAAAAAACAATATATATGCAATGTATGATATATATTACAAAGTCACTAAATGCTCCAAAAGGGGCAAGGCATGAAGAATATTTACATACCCATTTTCTAGTCCAAGCTCCAAGCTCTTGGATTGAGAGAAAGGAGTGGTGAGGGAGCTTGGAGGGGATTGAGAAGTGAGGGATGGGATTGCATGAGAAGGAAAAGGAGAGGCTAAGGTTGCTGCAAGGGCCAAAGAGAGGAGATTAGGTAGGACCCTATCTCCAATTTGAGTTTGAGTTTTCAGTTTAGGAAGTGTTTTTGTGTAAGAAAAAGCAAGAGAAGGTAGAAGACTCATCAGACTCATCATTTATGGAGACCCTTTTGCTCCATCACTCTCTTTCTGCTTTTACTTCCCAAACAATTCACCAAAATTTGTTCCAGCCTTTGAAACTTGATCCTTTTGCTGAGTGCTTCTTCAACCTCAAAAGGGTAGTTTCGGAAAGAGTGTAACTTTTTTTCTCTGGGCCTTCCTAGGAACATTATTACTATTCACTTATTTGCCAAATGATAAGTGTTGTTCTAATTTTTGTTATTTATATACCACCCCTTAAGGTTATTTTTAAGATATTTTTTATGTTTATTTATTTTATAATTATATCAAATGGGCTAAAAATAAAGTAATAGTAATGTCCTCTAATTTTTATAAACAACAACTTAATATAATAATATATGTAATTATAAAATGTTTTTTAAAGCTACATATTCATTACTTTTTAAATTTATTATATTATTTTTTTAGCTTCTCTAATACACTATTCTTTCTCAAATTTTGTTTTTTTTCACATGTGAATATCAATTTTATATGCATACAAATATAGAAGATTTCACAAAAACATATAAAAGGTCCTCAATATCCTGATGTAATTGTGATGTGTTTGCAGAAACGAGGTAGAGATAAAATTTGACGTAGTAGTATTGTAGATCAGCTTCTCGGTCTCCTAAATTACTAATTTAATTTATTAATTAGTTTATTTTCTGTATTTATTGTAATACAATTTAAAAAATCTGCATTTATTAACAAATCTAAAAATTATAATTTTTATTCAAAACTCTTTTGATTTAGTTAATCTTTCTGGGCACTGTTTGTATTTTCTGAATCTATAAAAGGTTAGGGTTTTAGGAATTCTAAATCTGGTGGTTTTGGCGCTGAATGAGTGTAAGAATGGAAGAACAATCGGTGAACGGCATGATGTCGAGGTCGAAAACGACGCAAGAGTTAGCGATGGAAGGGCAGAAGTACCTCGAAGAAACCATAGAGTTCGCTTTCCAGATCCTCTCTTCCATGAACGACGAGCTCTGCAACCCTGTTCTCTGGTCCACCTCTCCCTCCGCCACTTCTGCCTCCCCCAACGGCCCCTCCGCCACCGCTGACTCCACTTCCGACAACTCCAATCTCCACTCCGACAGCGCCACAGCCTCTGCCGGTGCCGGAGGCGTCCTCGAAGAGGCCCGCTTGCGCTACAAGAACGCCGTCGCCGCGCTCCGGACCATTCTCACTGCCATTCCTAACTCCCAGAAGGTACCTGATTTCGCTCGTTCACTTTATCTTGAATCTCCATTACGTGTTTGCTTTGTTGTGAAATGCATTTTGACAATGAATTCTCTTGATTCGTGGATTTTGTGAACTGTTATTATGTGCCAAAACTGAATGCAATAGACTTTATAGAGCTGTGAGAGGATGGGAACGTACTAATCCTTTTACATTAAATTGTTAATGTAAAAGGATAATACGTTGAGTTGGATTGGATTGGAAATGGGAGTAGTTCAACGCTCCCTGTATTGAGATCTGAAAAGATTTCAAAAATCTAGTTCTAGAAATGGAGACGTCTTTAAGGTTGCCCTTAACTCACATACTTCACTTATTAGTAGTTATGAGATCAAATTTTTTTACTTCCTGGATTAGCAGTCGATCACAAAATGCTATTGTGGGATGACCACTATTCTGAATTTTTTTATACAGTTTATTATATAGGTCTAAATTCTCAATGATAGAAGGTTGTTAAATAATCGTGATTCATAATTATCAATAAAAAGTCGCCATACAAGAAAATACATGAGCTAAAGTCATTGTAACCACTAATAAAAGCCATATGTGTTTTAAACAAAACAGACAAGTAAATATCAACGAATGACACAGGGAACGAGTCTAGTCAGAAACAGAGGGACTGTGTCTCGTCATATCCAGAGACAGGGAGACTGTAGGTCTTGTCGCTGGAGAGAGAATAGATGTAGATGAATGCAGGTCTCACCCCTTTTTGTTGTGTTTTCCCCAAAAATCCTTGACATACCCCTTGCCTTCCAAGAAACAAGCCTAACAACTAAGTAAGAAGGATTTTGAAGTCACAGCATTGCAGTGGTATCCTGCTGCAATCCATGCTATTTCTCCCACAAAAGCTGCTGGAAAGTGGTCAGTGATGTGAGCAATGTGCGGCCCCTGGTTGCGCTGTGTTACAACAGCATTGTTGTGTCACTATGATGCACTATTGAGAACCCTACTCTTGATATTTAGGATGTATTGTGGCTGTCAATTGTTCACGTGAATATTCATTGAATACATTATAAAAACTAAGATCTTCCACCTTAAGATTAGTGCCATCCCTTGGTAATTCCAAGATTCATTGGTGCCACATCGTGATGGCCCCGGAGGTTTAAACTGAGATGTGGTGTTCAGTTACAGAGTCAGAAATCTGAAAGGCCTTAGTTTCAGAGTTCAGAAATATAATCCTAAACATGAGTTGTCCTTAAATATTTAGTGGCAAAGTCTTAGGAACGAAAGTAGATTTATGTGCACTAAAGTAGATTTATGTCACAGTTTGTAAGTTTAGGGAATCCAGTTGCTGAGTGTTGACCCATACAAGTTTAACTCATGGTGCTCAGTGTTATAAAAAAGACCATGGCACAAAGCTGTGACAGATTTTTTCTGGCCAACACTGCGTGGCAGTGGCGAATTGGGTTTTCCACTATGGCTTGTGGCCACTTTGGACGTTGTGCAATGTCCTTGTCGAACAGCCATGGTGGAAATTGCTGCCAGCCCTCAGATCAGGCTGCACTGACCCCAGGTTTCTTAGATTTTATATTTTGAAAAAGGGGTTGGGTCATACAATCTAGTCCAAACCCAATCCACAATTAAAAATACCTAAGCTAGATACCTACCTGTCACAACCTAAACTGTAGAGTTGTTCTGTTTCAGCAACTATAGCTGTTGCGCTCAGCCACCGGTGACACTTCTGCTGCCACTACCTGTGGCTTATTCTGTTGCTGCCTGCGATGTGTTCTGCAGCTTGGGACGTGTTCCACTGTCAGCATTCCACTGCAGTGCCATCGTTGTCCCACTACAGTGCCACCTCCCCTTTTTTCCCTTTCGTGGTTTCCTCTTTAGTTCTGCAGAGCCATCCTCTGCAATAACTAGTTATTATTTTGCTAAACCAGGTTTTTAGCTAATGGATTGTGAATTCAATCTTAATTCCTTGGACATTTTTCAGAGAAGGTAAAAAGATGATACAAATTCTCTATTCTAAGGTTCATTTGATGTCCTTTTTAAAAAGTAGGGTTATAAAAAAAAACACGGATAAGCTTTATATGACTATAAAAAAATCAATGACAAACTAATCTTTAAAATATTAGTTTTAAAGGGATATTAAACTGACTGGTACATACCACTTTGCATAAGTTCATAATTTGCTAAACATAATTCTGCTATATTGTGGTACCATAAACTGGAATTTGAAGTTATTGATGATTGGAGTAAAAGAAAATTATTCATAAAGTATATTGGTAGACAAACTCTCCCTAATGTAGATATAGAACGCACAGTGTAACTTGACACTTAAAGGATATTGGTAGACAACGTTTTGTTTTCATTCGTATATCACTTGTTTGATTAGGTATATGTTCGTAATATTTTTTGTGAGCTTTACAACTAAACTATGTCAAGTGAAGCTTTTATTTTCTGGTTCAACTAACGTGGTTAGTATTACAGTCAAAAGCATTTGATACCGGTTCAGCTGCTAGCACTGCAGATGACGCTGAGATTGTTAAGTTGCAGGAGCGAGCCTCATCTCTAAGAAGGGTAGGTTTGAACTAGGTTTTTAATGAATAATCTCTGTCTCTTTTCTTTATCGCTGTTCTTTACAACGGCTGAGCTTTGAAATTCTCGTTTTAGGGGCAGATTTTAGTTCGTTGCAAAGAAGCATTTACTTTTCCGTCATGTTCTCTTAAGATATAACGGAATCTAATGTCTTCCTTATTATGGGTTTTATATATTTTTAGCCTATTTCTGAAACAATTTATGACCCCTTGGTATTAGCTGAAGTGGTTGATAGACTGTCTTTTTTCTGTTTTAATTACATCAGTGGTAAACATTAAACTTCTGCCATACATGTAGGAGCTTGCCAACAAGAACTTGCTCCTGAAGACACTCATAGATCAACTGCGTGATCTTATCACTGATATATCAACATGGCAAAGTCCTTTTTCAACCTGAAGTTTGGGACGAATACTTAAATTTGTAGAGTGGTCGCGGAAAATGGAAACCTGATTCAGAGTACAGTAAATGACAACAAGGCTTGATATTTTCCATATGAAGATGTATCAGTTGATCTTTCAGAAAGCCGTAATGATGATAGCTTGTCTGAAAATGGTTGTCCAATGGGCTTGTAGATTTTTTCCTCATAAATTTTATAAAATAGCAACCTCCTAATCTTTAACAAAAGAAAATGTAACTAACTGCTTTCTTTTGAACCGTAGAGAAGGGTTCCTGTATTTTGAGATTAAACTTGATTGTATCACCATTTTTTTCATTTTATAGCTTGTTACTTAGGTGAATGCACTGCATTTTATGTTTCAGATCTATTTATTTGGTTGAGCATTTAGGAATGGAATGGCAAGGTGGTGGTGGTTCTTGGCGCATGTTTGGTTTTACAACTTACATCTAGGTCCTCGTGTACTTTTAACGAAAAAGCAACTAAGTATTATGTTGGTCTGCAGTAGTATTATATACAAATAGATAGTGGTGCTGATGCACGTTCAGCTTTTCAATCGTGCATCCAAAAACAAGGGGGGGTCGTTTTATGTGATGAGTATCTTCCACTTAGTTTAGGAGTTAATGATTGAATGTCAAGGAAATTAATCGGTATCTTTGTTGAAGATATTTCTAAAAGTTTGTCTGACAATTGAAAGGGGAAATAATATCATTTTAAAAATGAGAGAGTCCAGTTGTCCAGAACCGACTAACAGCAAAAGATATATGTTGCTTACAACTTTTTACGGGAAGAATGAAAAAATTATAGATATAATCAAGTGTCACGATCTCACTGACTCTTTTGAATTCTGCTTTATAGGAGAAATATATATTAATAAACTCTATTGAAGAATTAGGATCTTATGGTATCGTAAATCTCACTATATATCTCCTGTAGGGCAGCATGATCTGGTGTGATTTTTTCTTGGAATTCTGCATATTGCCGAAATTCTTCATCCAGAATATGTTCCACCTTTCACATTTTAAGCAGACTAATCCCCCTGGTGGATTAAGTATACAGTAAATACTCTGTTCTTACCATGTACAGCATTTCCACTGTAAGAGGGGTAGTGATGGTTGGTAAACACAAACTGTTATGTATTCGAATAATATCAAACGACATTATTAGTATATCTTAGCCACTTGCATATTGACTATAGTTGAGATATTCGCTTAAGTGGTGTAATGCAGAAGGATCATAATCCCTTTTCCTTGTCGGATTTGATTTTCCAATCCTTGTTTTCACTCCCTGGAAAAACAGCACAAGCGCCAAAAAACCGTTATATTTATTTATGATTGTGTAACTCATGCCGAATAGGTTTTAGAAAAATGCTGAATAAGTATAAATCTACTTTGCAACTGAAATGACATGTTGACAAATACCTTAGAACCTTCCTGTTTTGTATTTCATTCCTTTTTGGTATGGTATGCAGGCGAATGATTTTTAAATTTAGCCCTTTAGTTTTTATTGGATTCGTTTCATGGCTCATGCGACTAAAATACGCCATATCCAATAAATAATCAAAATTTAACTTCACTGGTTGGCATCTCTGACATCAAATTGAAACTAAATCTCTTAGTTGGTCAAAGAGGCAGTGCTTTTTGTTTGTCTATCCTTCCAGAATCGCTGTTCAAAAAATTCACATGATACAGGAAAATCTAAAAAAAAATTATGGAGCTTCATTTATATTATGAGTTTGTTCTTTTTACAACAGCATTGGAGTTTTCCATTTCGAAATTACTCACTTGCCAAGCCATCATTTTCTTGATTTTTATTTTTTTAAATTTCCTTGAATTCTATCAGCCAGAGACTTTGTCACCTTCAGAGACTTCCAGTCCTTTCACAGCCAACTAATAATACTCATAGCAATCTAGCAAACTCCCTTCACTCTTCTTTAGCATTCCACTTTCACAACAGCAAAATCTAGCACAGGAATTATCAGATGACCTAAAACTATCATAATTAGATAGAGAGATGGCCACACAACTTTGTTTTCTCTTTGTTGTTTTTTCCTTTTGCTTTGTCTTAATTATGAACTGAAGATCTAGTAGTGAGAGAGGATCTCATATCCACAATAGCAGATTCATCAGCCCCTAACTTGATAGCCTCTTTGCTGGCTCTTATGAACCTTGAGACAGCTCCCCGAACATACTCGTGAGCTTCCTTCACACTCATCTTCTTGCTCATTTCATCAGGGAAACTGCTCAAGAAATGGTCCCCATTAAGAACAGCTGCCAATTGAACTACCTCACTCTGAAATTCAGACAGGCCTGCATCTTCTTTTGCTTCACTGCTCCTTAGAGGGGTCACGTCCGGCAAAGTCACTGAAATGCATACATTACCTTGTCTTAGCACTTTGTTCTACATCATATAAGGTTTTAGTTTAATTTCTATGCAGTTCCACTGTAAAAAAATTTAAACTGTAAACCAATCAGAAATCATGATAAGTATAAACTTCTAACGTAGCTTCTACTAAAGCTAATAAACTGATCATACATGACAATTTATGATTGAATGATAGTATAAAAATCTTGTTCAAAGAGTTGAAGACTTCAATTTTTGGCTATCTATGTTCAAGTCTATAACTTTGTAATCCATATTGGAATGTATTATTGAGAAATTCAATTGATTAACATAAAAAGGGTAGATTGGATACCTGGGCAATCCGTTCTGGGTGAACTTAAGTCTCCAACAACATGCTCGAATGTCCCAGCCCAAGCATCTCTGTGAGTCAAAAAGTTGGAGGAAAGGTTGAAGATCTTCTTTAGGGTTGCAGGAATAGAAGAGTGCTCAAATTCTGAGTTTTCAGCAGGTCCTTTGGCACCACTAATCACTGGGAAAATGGACCAAGTAGTAAATTAAAATTAGTTGGCATGTCAAACTAAATCGAAAGCAAGTTGAAGCTTTAGAATCTAACAAATGCAACCAAGAAGATTTGGTAAACAAAGTATTCAGAACCGTATGTGGTTTGTATACTAAATTTGACTAGAAAACAACAATCCTTAGTCCTTAATCTCTCAAAACACAAGGAAAAGGACAAACATGTTCCTGTAGCCTCAAGAAGAGAAAAATCAGCCAACTACATCGAACTCAAAGTAACAGCACCGGAATACCGATAATCAGAAAGGACAATGGTCCCAGAAAAGTTAATGTGGCATCCAATGGAATAAAAACATGCCATACTCCCCATTATAAAAGAAGTGTTGGAGATAATTGTCTGACATCTCTATCATAAAAAAAATATGAGTAAATTGCTTTGACAAAAGAGTAGAAGCTAAAAAAGGATAGTTAAATCGGATTTTGAGATTACCAGTTCCTTTCTTGATCCAAGGAGAGATCATAATAGTAGGCACCCGAACCCCCAACCTATCAAACTTGAAGAAATAGGGAGCAGGTCCGGTGTTCCCATCTGGATTAGGAATGTTGACAAAAGGGGTCTTCACATGATCAAAAAATCCACCATGTTCATCATATGTAATGATGAAAAGTGTTTCATTCCACTGAGGGCTGGCTCTTAGAGCCTCGTAAACCTCCTTAACCAGCATTTGGCCATGTGCAACATCGTGAGATGGGTGGTCATCATTCGCCGGCAAGCCCTTCAAGTCAAAATACCGAGGCTCAATCACACTCAAGGGTGGAAGCTTCCCATTTCTGGCATCTCTCTTGAACTTCAAATCATACTGATGGAACTTGAACACGTACTTCAATTTCCTTAGATTCCTATAGAACAAAGTTGTGGGTATGTTCTGAAAGTAAATCCCAAAGTCTAGGCCATTCTCATGCATAGAGTCAAAGATGGTTTTTTGAGGGTACCCTTTGGCTAACTGCCTCTTGACATGGCTTGTGGAACCATGAGAGGTTGCTGAGTACACAAAAAGCCTATTGGGTTGTGTTGGACCAGGAATTGAAGAAAACCACCTATCAAAAACCGCAAATTCCTTAACCAAAGCAGCATAAACCGGCACAGCCTCGGGCTTAAACCCTTTCATCACAGTCTCAGAGAGGTTCGGAGACATGGACAATGCTTGTTCCACAAACCCATTCATGGAAGGGATTGAACCAGAACCGAACACCTGCTGCAACACATCTTCAAATGAATGCCCCGGATCCGGATCCACGAACTCCGCATCATCAGTGAAGCAAATTGAATCTTGCTTCGACCCTTTAGTAGAAACAGGGTTGCATTCATCTCCTGTTACCCCATTGATTAACGCGTTGATTCTCTCCTTCATCCACCCCAGCATGTGGTCAAAGGAACGGTTCTCCATAACCAAAACAACAACGTTTTTTATAGGTTGCTGTTGCTGCGCCCTTGCAAAAACACAGAGGAACACAAAGAAAGAGAGCACTAGAATGGAAGATCTGGATTTGCCCCCTCCCATTATTTCCCTCAAAGATGGGGCCTTTTGCCAAATGGGTCGTTAAAACAAAAAGCTTTCCCAACACTGAATGTGGAATAAGTGAATGGTGAGATAAATGTGAAAATGGAATAAGGCTTTTATCACTGAATGTGGAAACAGTGCAGAATGAGAATAAGATAGTTTGAGCAGTTATAGGGAAGAGTTTTAGTTACAGTGTTGGAGGAGCTTGATGCATAGATAGAGTGGTAGCAGAAGACAGAACAAAGAAGAAGAAAGAGAAAGGTTTTGTGCTACAATTCACTCACTCACTCACAGAGGTTCACATTCAGCATTAAAGAACAGTGGAGATGAAAAGTAACGCAATAAGTGGAACGTGAATGGAAGGTGTCGTTTTGTGATTATTCTGCGTAGTTGATGAGGATCTTACGTGCTCCTTTTTCGCGGGGTCAGTTTATTTTTCCTTTTTCAGTATCAGTTTTCAGTTTTTTGAGCTTCTTCTACTTTCGCACTAACCAATTTAACCTAATAGGATTTTCACCCATAATTCCTAATAATAATTAATATAAATAAAACTCTGTCTGAAATAATAATAAAATAATAAATTCAAATTTAAAATAAATAGGAATTTAACTACAATATTCGGATAATATAAATGTTTTTTGTACTGTACTGTCAAATCATAGATTATTATATAATTAAACATTACAATTTGTTATGTGATAATTAATCATAAACCAATTGAGTTTCTAATTAACTAATAGTATACGTTTAATATTATACATTTTAAACTATTATATTAATAAATTAACTACATACATTTAATATTATTGGAGAGTCCGTTTTACTGCATATTTTATATGTGATATTTGTTGACCACAATATACTACTTATTAAATGCGTTGTATGTTTCAATATATTAAAGTATTACTACTTTTAATGTTTAAAATAATAAGTTTTGATAGATATATTTTGAAATAAAAGTTTAAAATATAACGCATCTTATATAAAAATATAACAATTTATCTTTAAACTTTTATCTTTAATGATTTTTCTACATATTATATTTAATAAATATAATATTTGATTTTATAGGGAAAGTCACATAATATATTAAAGTTATCGAATATAATATTTTAAATTTAAACATAATATTTAATTTTAAAAAGTAAAAAATATTCTAATTTATATGTTTCT
>Ga0123340_1003335_pt1 | contig 15013 bp, 7 predicted proteins | sample SirMexnodulemix_FD_89961 | JGI IMG/M metagenome (GOLD analysis project Ga0123340, IMG submission 89961) | Root nodule microbial communities of legume samples collected from Mexico - Siratro Mexico nodule mix | ecosystem: Host-associated > Plants > Roots > Nodule | place: Mexico: Nepantla... | reverse complement strand
ATATATATGAAGATATTTAAATCAATATTCAAACCAACTACTTTCTTATAATATAACAATCAACCAACAATTCAAATCGTCTCTGAATCAAGTCTTTCAGAAAAGAATCAAACACATTTAAATAAATTACGATGTTATTCGTAAAAAGTCAATAAAGGTCTTCTGAAATTATTTCCTATCACTTTATCTCTTCAAGTTGTAAATATCTTCACCAAAACGCTTCCACCAAACAATTTTGATAACATGTATTTCAAACTGGGAATGAAAAATATGTATTCCTAACTTGAGGGGTTGATAAGGTTTACTTTTAGGATTTTAGACTATTTTTAGGTTTTCCTTTTTCTTTTTTGTTATTTTTCGTTTTGTTTGGACCTTTTGGTTTTAAGCATGGGCTTCTTGTAGGTCTTTTTAATCTTTTTAATCACATATTATAACCCTTCTTGAAATAAGATACTATTCTTATGTTTTCTATGTTTTCTAGATTCTTCTCATTTTCTCTCTAATCCTAATAATCTCTTTGTGTGACTTCCTTCTTTTGTTGGTTCTTTTTTCTCACGTTGCAAAGGTGGGATGGCAACTCTCAAACAATACGAGTCATGATGATTGTTAAAACAATGGTAGCATCAAGGTTTTGTTAATAGGAAGATAAGAGCGGTAGGTCCTTGTGCATTTGTAGGGATGACACTGGGTAATGGGTGAAGGTATGATAGGCAAAACCTTTGTGGATCATAGCCTTAATGATAGAACGATCAATCTTCTATCTACCTTTTCTATTTTGATTATATCTCAGTTAGTGAAAATGATGGTTCAACATTTAAGATTGTTCTCAGATAAGGGTTAGGTTGCAAAAGGGTTATGCTTCGACCTTTATAGGATTCCTTACAAGAATGCTAGAGTTTTCTCTTTGTTTCTATCAAGTGAAATGGGTACAACTGATACGTAGGAATTTATATATAGAAGTGGCGATTTGGTAGTTTTCATGCAGGGATGTAAGGGCTAATATCCTGGAGAGACAGGACACCTCTGTAATGGGGGATGCGAAGGATTTTCTAATGTGAAACTCTGTATAATCTAATCAATCTCAAACTTCATACTTTAGAGTTATTTTATGTCATATTGCAAATCATTCTCACAAGAGAATAGCAATGATGAAAGTACTTAAAAAGGAAGCAAAATATCAGAAGCAAAATATCAGGTATGGGAAGAGAAATTCAAAGATGTTATGCAGCAGAGGAAGCAAAGTTATAACGAAAGAAAGAGCTGAAGGTGTTTTTGGATGACAGAAAGAAGGAGATATTGAAAACCTCCAAAGAAGAAGGAAGTGCAAAGCAGGAAATTCGTTGACAAACATACAAAAGATACTCTGCTTTACATTAATCTTAAAGGATGAGCAAAAATCCATATTTCTTGTTGTACATTCTATCCTCCTTTAATATGTATATAAATAAAATAGGTTGTAAAGTATCTTACATAAAATTAGAGAAAAACAATCTCTTTCATCCTACACTCCCAATGGGGAGACTATCATGGTTCATCCGAATCTGTGCACTTTAATTAGCCATATATTCCTGCTCATCTTTTTAATCGATTGATGAGCTGTGTAAGTGGGAACATTCGTCACAGCTTGGATGAACACAAAGCAATTCTCATATCAAACAAATTACAGGGGAAGTAAAATAATCTTTAAATGCCAAATAAGAATAAGGATAACTTTGTTGCGACTCATTAGAGACAAAAATAACTTTGTTGGTTAACGGAAATATTCAGGAAACAGCAGGCAAAAAACATAGTTTTCGTTCTTAAACTTAATTACAACTACAAGACTAATGTAATTACGTAAAACAAATTACAAGGAGAAGAAAATGTGAGATGAGGCGAAAATTAAAAATAACAAAACATAAATAACAGCTGATAGGCTTGGAAATTCAGAGTTACAGCATACTCATAATGGCAGATTGTGATTGGCGTTTTGGTCTTAATGCAATCACCCTGGGGTTTTGTTATGCAAGAAGAACCTTTGTGTTCCTCTTGATAATCCCTCTTGCAAAGGCTCATTCACAACTCTTTTCTTTTGATTACAACTTCAGAAATGGTGCTGACGTAGAACATGTAAACCTGGAAGGAAATGTTTCTGTTTCAAATTCTGGCATCAACCTGGCAGTGGACTCAAACGATGGTGGAACTGGGAGTGTTGGGCGAGTCACAAGTCCCCAGCTTCTTCACCTTTGGAACAAGACCTCGAAGGAAATAGAAAGCTTCGAAACCCACTTTTCCTTTATGATCATCTCAAACAAGAGTTCTCGTGGAGACGGTATGACTTTCTTCATAGCAAACCCTAATCGCTTAGATGTGAATGCTACAAATGGAATAAGCCATGGAGGCCTTGGCATTGGTCTGGTGCTTGACAACGTGCCTGTCCCAACCCAATTTAACTTTGTGGCAGTGGAGTTTGACACTTTCTCAAACAAGTGGGACCCAGTGGATACACATGTGGGTGTGAATGTAAACTCTGTGCATTCTGAGGTAGTTGAGAATTGGAGTACAGATTATACTTCACAAGGCCCTTATAAGTGTAGCATTAAGTACAACTCCCAAGATTATTATCTAAACGTTTCTTTCACTGGATTCACGTTCAATGGAAAGCCAGTAACGCAGGGCCTTCTTCACCCCATTGATTTGAGAGACTACTTGCATGAGTGGGTTACTGTAGGTATATCAGCTGCAACAGGAGATGGATTTGATCAACATATCTTGCTGGATTGGTCATTTAGTAAAAAAACAAGTAATGATAAGAAAGACAAGTTAAACAAGACAATGATGTTGGTGGGAGTAGGAGTTGGTTTAGGGGGGCCTCTGGGGTTCTTTATGTTGCTCCTCATTGTATTGAGGAAGAGGGGTGAGAGAGAAAAGGAAGAAGCCACTTCAGAAACCTCTTCTGATTTGAAGATGGATGATGAGTTCCTAATGGGCACTGGACCTAAGAAGATCAGATACGAGGTATTGGTATCTGCGACGAACAACTTCAAAGAGAGACAGGAGCTGAGGGAAGTTGGTTTTGATTGTGTTTACAAAGGTTATTTCAAAGACCTAAACTCCTATGCTGCAATAAAGAGGATATCAGCGGGTTCATCGCATGGTCTGAAGGAATATGCGGCGGAAGTAAGGATCATTAGCCAGTTGAGGCACAGGAATTTGCTGAAACTCATTGGTTGGTGCCACAAGAAGAATAATCTCTTTCTGATATACGAGAACATGCCAAATGGCAGCTTGTATTCTCATCTTTTTAGTGGAGAGAGTATCTTGTCGTGGCATGTGAGGTACAACATAGCTCTAGGCTTGGCCTCAGCATTGTTTTACCTGCAAGAAGAGTGGGAAAAATGTGTGCTTCATGGGGACATCAAATCAAGCAACATAATGTTGGACTCCAATTTCAATGCCAAGCTTGGGGATTTTGGCCTGGCAAGGCTTGTGGATCGTAAGAAAGGGTCACAAACCATGGCTGGAACAAAGGGTTACCTTGCTCCTGAATATATTAGCACAGGCAAGGCTAGAAAGGAAGCTGACATGTTCAGTTTTGGGGTTGTTTTGTTGGAGGTAGCCACTGGAAGAAAAGCCATGCACCAAGAAGGGAAAGAGGGTCAAGTATCACTAGTTGAGTGGGTGTGGGAGCTCTATAGATTTAGAAATCTGCTTGCAGCAGCAGATCCAAAGCTGAATGGGGAATTTGATGTGCAGCAAATGGAATGCTTGCTTGTTGTTGGTCTTCGGTGTGTTAATTCAGATAGCAAGACAAGGCCCTCTATAAGGCAAGTGATTAAGATGCTTAACTTTGAAGCTCCTTTTCCTATTCTCCATCACCACCTACCTCCCTACAACAACAATAGATGAGTTGTTTTTCACATTGTGATCTTCCTTAAAGGCTACAAGTTACTTAGAGGTGAACAAAAATTAGTCATCTTGCTTTTTATTTTTTTTCTTATCCCATTTTGACTTGGTAGGGTTCAATTCATTTGTAAATGGCAGTTTTAGCGTTAATAATTCAATATACATTATAAATCATATTGGGCTTATATTTTCTCATGATGAAGAAATTCATTTATGATTTTACTTAAATGCACACTATGCCTAGTGAATAATGCGTGAAAAAACTTACCATTGCATCAATTTTTGAGCTCAAATTATGTAATATAAAAAGTATGACGTGGATATGGGAAACATAAAAAACAAAGTCCATTTACATTAGACTTTTAACATATGTAACAAATAATTTTGATATCAGATTACACCAGTAGATATAAAAATGGATATTTTTACGTCGGATCAAACTCACCTTGACATATATGCGTCCCAAACAAGATGGTCAAATTTTATGTAAATTTGACTTGAATCTAAAACTTGAAATATATAAAAAAGATATAGCATAGTTATAACAGTCCAGTACTCCACCTCTTCTAGTGATAACGAGATTTAAATTTCTTCTAAGGGTGATTTATTAATAATTTGGTGAATTCTTGATTAAGTCCAAAAGGACTTAGCATTTATAACTAGAAGACTAATGTTCACTATCCACTTGTCCTTCTTCTATCAGAATCATTATTTTTTTGGTTGGACAAATATAAACAATTTGTGAAATAGTTTATAAGACTTGATTTTTTAAGAAGTAGAATAAGTGAAATAGTTTCTGTTTAGGTCTCTTTTACCTTACGTTGAGTTTCAACTTTAAAAGCTTGATGAACCAACTTTCAAGAGAAAAGTACTCATACAATATTTGTATTTTTCTATTGAGACTATTCATGACTTAGTCCTCTTAGAATCTTCGTAGTACTTTCTAAATTTTTAAAATAGTCTATCACCTTTTTAAATTCATTGGAACATGAAAACAAGTTCTTTCTTGTAGGAAGAAGACACAAATCGTAAATATTTAGAGATGTACCCATGAGATCACATGAGACTTCTTTTTTGTCCAATATCCATAAAAGTTTTATGCCACCAGGTCATGCCATACGCTTCAAATTTTATACAATCTACTTGGATCTTTTGATCCTCATCAAAATTACAATAACAAAAAGTTTAGTCTACTTTTGGTTCGTATTCAAAGTACTTTAGTCTTCTTTTGGTTCCCACAACAACCACAGTCAGAAAGGCTTTTGGAAACTCTCATTTTCTTATCATATTGATGTATAATTTCTTCAAATCGTCTTTTATCCTCTTGAAATTTCCTCCTTGCTTAATATCTTTTGTTTTTTTTTTTTTGAAATTATTTATCCCTAATGTGAATCTCTCTTTTCAATTGGTCATTTTTTTTTCTTAAACTCAGGTATAGGAAAAAGAGGTCGAAAGGATGTTAATGTTTTTCCACAAAATAATATATAAAATTTTCAATAAGTACTAAAACCATGATAATTAGAAATTGATACTAAAAAAATGTAAATTCATCATATGCCGTGCCTCACAAGTGTATCTCTTAGACTTTTAAAAAATAAGGTAGATCACTCAAACCTCTTGTATATGTTGGAAAAAATTTCGAAAAAAGTTAATTCTTCATTAAATGTCTGGAGTGAAAGAAGAATGATTCAAATAAGAAACTTAATAAAGTCAAATTTACTACAAAAATTATAAACAAGAATTGACTAAGTCTAAAAGAAATTATATTAAAAATAAAAGCGCATTAGAAAAAAACCAGAGGAATCCAACGATAAATTAAAATTATTTCTTAAAGTTCACTCAAATAAAGTAAAGCCAAAATTCAATTCAAATATATCTATTACAAAATTATTAAAACTACCACATATTAAAACCAATTTCTTATACCAATAAAATCAAGAGGACTTCCAATTAATATATTCTGTTAACATTATCATCATGTACTTGCATTAATTATTACTCGTCAAAACATTATCAAGTTTTTCAATACTAGAAAACTATTTTTTCATCAATTTCCACTACATACAATATTGTAACTGATCTTCATTTCTCTCTCTATATAAGCCATCTATTGTTTTCATTTACACATACCATAGTCTCAAATTCTAATAACAACCGATAAAATGGAATAAACCACTCAGAGACCCACGGCAAAAGAAAAATTAAGTGAAGAAATTGCTCCTTGCACACTTAACATAGGGACGTGGGAAGGAAGATAAATTTTTAAGGTTCAATTTACTCACATTCAAGCTGGTTTTATACACGGATTTGCAATTCATTATCTATATTATAGGCATAGAATGTTAATAAACTAAAACAAATGAAAATAGATTATAATCACATCTCAGAAGTTTGAGATTTATTTGCTCAAGCCTAATTGTCAGCTTTTTTTTATTTAATGTTTCATCCGAGACCAGTGCAATAATTAAGGTGTATATATATTTTAGAAGTAATAAATAGTTACGAGATATGACTTGTTTCTAGATACAAGAAATAAGTAAAAGTGAAAATGAAATTTTTAGGAGTAAGAAAAAGTAAGGAAGAAACAATCATCAAATTATGGATTTATTGTACTATTTTTTATATTTCATTAAATTAATTAAAATCTACAATTTTTAATAAGTTTTCTTATTATTTCTCATCTATTTTACTCTACCAAATTACTAAATATTCAATTTTACTATTTACTCTTTTGTTCATCTTATTTCTTTAATATTTTTATATTTTTATTCGTTAAAACCAAACAGAAAATTAAAGTTCCGAAAACACTATTTGACAACCCACTATTCATTTAACAACTTTATATAATAATAAAACATTACATTTTAATTAAAATACAAATTAAATTATTAAAATGAAAAATTAATAATAGTGCTTATAAGATGGTAGTATAAATTTTGATGGGTGCAAATACATCAATCCTTAAAGTATAAAATCGATTGCTTTAAATGTCCTTTTTAATTTTATAAAAATATGTTATTTTAACTGCTTTCAATTCTAGTCAGTCATGAAAAATTTGCTAATTTTTATTATAATTATATTTTATAAATTATTGTCATAGTATTTTCTAATTGATGGTAAAAAAATTTCACTCTAATAATTAAACTAAAGTTGTTTACATTACTTATAAAAGATAAATTTTTAATTTCTCTAGAATATTTAAATTTCAATTTAGTTTTTAAAAAAAAGTTGCCATTTATTTTTTTTAAATTTAAAATAGATAATGATATTTAAACACTTTAACAAATTTATACCAGCTAATAATATCCAATATTTTTTTTTTTTTTACAATTACAAAATTTATTCTTTTTAATGATTATATTAATCTTAAAAGCATATAGCATATTCTCAAACCATCATTTTTTTTTCTCTTACAATATATCATCTGAGTTCTCTAGGTGTTATTTAAACTACTTTTTTTTTTGTTTATAAAAGGCTTTGTAAATTACTTAGAAGATGAAAAGTGGTGATACCTAGATTGGGTTGCAAATGTTTCAAGGAATGGCTTGATACACAAGGTAAGAGGACTTGTGTGGGATATGGTCAATGCCTTTTTTGTTCAGAAATTTCTTACTGCATTTATGTTTTGTAGTTGTGGAAGATACCTTCATCAAACCCTCAGCAGTCCCCAACAACTTTTATAGATTTCTTTACGTGTAATTTGACAGCTTCAACTAGTTGAAGCATTCACCACTTCAAAGTCAAAACCGTGTACGTATGATTGTACCTATCAGATCATATTTGTTCTCGAACCACCATGCCAAACAACAAATGACTTCAAATTTTCTCTACAAGTCATGATTCTCACTCAACAAACAAAAATTAACTACAACTCTACAAGCAGCTACCCCAACCAAACCATATTTGATCATTCCATTTCCATGGAGGCCAGCATCAATTCTCCAGCCATGCCATACTGCAAGAAAAGTTATGTACGTGTTTCTTTTCATGTAACTGTAACAATCTTGCTTCTTATAATACCTCATGCAGCTTCATTAGAATTCAACTATCAGCAACTTGGTGACACTGGAAACGTCTTCAATACTTCGGGAGATGTTAAACCTCAGCAAGAAGTCCTCCAACTCACCAGTTACAAGGCAGATAGTTATGGTAGAGTCATCTATTACAAATTATTGCATCTTTGGGACAAGAGTTCGGGAAAGGTTGCAGATTTCACTACCCATTTCTTCTTTACCATCAACACCCCAAATAAAACCGATCATGGAGATGGAATCACCTTCTTTTTGGCAGATCCAAACTTTCCAGAGTCCCAAATAGATGGAAGTGGTATTGGTCTTGCCAGCCGGGAGCAACTGAGGACTTTAAATTACGCGAAGGACTATCCTTTTGTAGCAGTGGAATTTGATACCCTTGCTAATAACTGGGATCCGAAATATGACCATGTGGGTATCGATGTCAATGCTATTAACACAACTCACACTACAGAGTGGTACACTAGCATGGATGAAAGAGGGTATGATGCTGATATTAGTTTTGATTCTGCTTCAAACAGATTAAGTGTCACCTTCACTGGATATAAGGATAATGTCAAGATTGAACAGACCTTATTCTCAGTGGTCAATTTGAGTGATATCTTACCTGAATGGGTTGAATTTGGCTTCTCTTCGGCAACAGGATTTACTTATGAGGAACATACTCTTAGCTCATGGTCCTTCAACTCTAGTTTGGAGATGGAACCAAAGAAGGGTGGAAGCAAAAGAGGGCTGGTGATAGGGCTGAGCGTTGGACTTAGTGTAGGTGTTTTAATTGTTATTTTTGGGGTAACTTTTCTTGTGAGATGGATGCTGAGGACTAGAGGTATGGAAGATGTCTCACTTTTTGACCATTCTATGGACAATGATTTTGACAAAATCTCTCTGCCCAAGAAGTTTTCCTATGAAGAACTGGCCAGAGCAACTAATAACTTTCCAAAAGAAAACAAAATAGGACAGGGAGGTTTCGGGGCCGTCTACAGGGGATTTATAAGAGAGTTGAACACCCATGTTGCCATTAAGAAGGTATCTCGTGGATCTAGACAAGGGGTGAAAGAGTATATGTCTGAAGTAAAGATCATTAGCCAACTGAGGCATAAGAATTTGGTTCAACTCTTTGGGTGGTGCCATCAGCATGATGACCTGCTGCTGATTTATGAGTTCATGGAAAATGGAAGCTTGGATTATTATCTGTTCAAGGGAAAAGGCCTGCTGACATGGAAAGTGAGGTATAATATTGCCAGAGGCTTGGCATCAGCGTTGTTATACCTGCATGAAGAGTGGGAAGAATGTGTGCTTCATAGAGACATAAAATCCAGCAATGTTATGTTGGATTCTAATTTTAATGCAAAGCTTGGAGATTTTGGGTTAGCCAGGCTAATGGATCATGGGATAGGATCAAAAACAACTGTTTTAGCAGGAACAATTGGGTATTTGCCTCCTGAAGCTACAACAAGAGGCAAGGCTAGTAGGGAATCTGATGTGTACAGCTTTGGAGTAGTTGCTTTGGAGATATCCTGTGGTAGAAAGGCAATTGAATCTAGTAGGAATGAAGAACAGATATATTTGGTGGATTGGGTTTCGGCACTCCATGGCATTGGTGAAATCCTTAAAGCCTCTGATCCAAGCTTATATGGACACTTTGATGAGAAGGAAATGGAGACGTTAATGATAGTTGGCCTTTGGTGCACTCACACAGATTACCTTCTGAGGCCTACAATTAGGCAAGCTGTTCAGATGCTTAATTTTGAAGCTCCACTGCCCATTCTCACACCAAGAAACTACAATTCATCTTTCAGTTCTATGGCCTCTAGGACTCCTGCTTTTGCAAATAGCCAGCCTCTATCTTCAACTTCAAGCAGTAGTGTATTCACGGGGTCCTCACAATCCACCACAACTCTTGAAATCACTCCAACAGCTGCACGTTTGCATACCTACTAAGCTTCAATATGTATTCAAGTCACCCTTCTTTTTTCTTGAAGTGAAATTCTACATGTTTCACACTCCCACATATGTATTTTCTTCCTACAATTTCAAGTCTAAATCTTGCATCGCCATTGCGTAATGTTATAAAAGAATCTTGAACACATCTAATACCGTTCTCTATTTTTTTTCCTGCGACGTGTATATATAACTCATTTCCATTCTTTAACCTTGTAAATATATAAACATCAGACGCAGATACCCATACATACACAGAGAATAGTTCCCAAACAATACCTCTGATAAAAGTTAGCTATGACCAGTAATTTACTACAACAGAAAAACTGAATTTAAGTCCCTTTGACAACGTTGCAACTGATTTGGAGACCCTTGAATCAACCATTACAATTTACATAAAAATCAGCCTAAAAAAACCATTAAAGAAAATTTAACAACTATATCAATGTTTTATCCTCCGAGAATAATTTACTCTTCAATTTGTTGAATCCAAACTGCAGATGATTTTGTTGGATTTGCCTCACAAAACGCTACCTGATTCCATGTCATATACGGTCCATTCATCAGCCACAGGGTGTCTAAAATAGATGCAGTTCCTCCTACATCCTACTTCACTTGCCAACACAGACACGCTACAATTACTCCCCACAAACACTGCTCTTTCCCCAACACTCTCTACCTTAAACCAAGAGAGTCTAGCCATATTCAGTTGATAAACCTCAACACCATCCACACCATGCACTGACCGCTTTCTTGATAAAAGAAAAATCACCAAAATTTCTCCCTCGGACTCAAGCAAATATTCTCTGAAATGGTTTGAAGAAACCGAAGGAACTATCCTTGTGCCGCTCAAATCTGTGACTTTAGCAACAGAATCAACGTCTTCTATAACCACAAGACTCCCCTGAACACTTAAAGCATACAACTTTCCTTGAAATCCAATTGCATTAGTGAATTGCGCAACCTTTTGTTGCCTCCCTAATGGCTCGGTAAGGGTACAATCTTGCATGGTCCATTGAGGCTCTGCTGTTATCCATGAACCATTGGACCTTCTTTTTAGTTTGTAAAATGCAAAAGCGGGTTGACCAATTCCTGTTAGTACCATAACTGTGCAGTTATGATCTTCAGGTGGTGAAGAAAGCACAGCGAGCTTAATCGGTATCTTGGGATCCCATAAAGGAAGACGAAACATTTCTCTCTGAGTTGGATTCCATAGATTGTACATGTAAAGTGGTTCAGCCTCGGCTATGAGGATGCCATTGGAGCACCCCACATAATTTTTCCAAGGGAACCTTGGCAATTTTCTGAAGAAGGGCCTACACCAGCACCCAGAGGGCAGGTATGCATATGAAGTTTCGATGGAGCCACTCCGTGCAACGTGTCTATGGTATTTCTCAGTGTATGTGGCATCAGGGTTAGAGAGTTGAAGCCAAGGGAGTGTGGAATGTGGATTGCATTGCTTTGGTGATGTTCTCCATGACTTGATTATGCCCCCAACATTGATGTTCTTGTGGAGATTTGGGTTCCCTTCTATGATGCTGTGGAGTTGCTTTGGAAGGTCGAGCCAAGATTTTGACTTGTGGTCTTGTTTGTTGCCTAGAGATTGCTGGTTCTGCGGCTGAGTTTTCTTATTCTTTGCCTTCAGAGCCATTTTTGGCAGTGACAGGGACAAGATGCTGGAGTTGAGATTAGACTAAGGTTGGGCGTGGACGTGGACAAGGACAAGATCCTTAATAATACTACGTGGACGTGGCTGCCAAGAAAAATATTCGTGGGCATCACGCTATTGCTAACTCATAAATTATATATATTTGTGATTTTTTTTTTCAATAAACCAAACAAAATTCTCCCTACATATCCTTATATATTTTATTTACCACACTATCGTTTTTTTTTTGCTGGGGAAATCGATTTCCATGACTCAATTTCTATGGAGGCCTTTTATTTTTATTTTTGAAATGTATTGAAAAGATATTTAATTATATTTAAAATAAGAATTTTGAAAATTAAATTTATATACTCAATTAATATATTTTTAAGATTATTAAATACTAGTATAAATTAGTTGCAACATAAAATATTAAACTAGTGAATAAAAATACTTTTAAGAAAACTTTAACATTTTTAATATTAATAATTAATTTTAGTAATTTAAAACTTGTCTATATAAGTATTAAATTTTGATGTAATAATCTAAAATATTGAACGTAGCTTTAGGGTGATTGACACGAATCATTTGATTCCAACACGCGCTGCATCTGTGTGTATATTTTAATGCTACTTTCTATATATAAAATAATAAAGGAAGATTGAATTTGAACATGGAGGGTCTAAATTGTGAGGAAGTTGATTATGGAGAGAGATTTAAGAAGAGTAACAATAACACCAATGTTGGATTGTAATGGCAAACAATCTCTGAAATGGTCCAAATGACCACACATCGCACCTCTATTTGTCCGCCACCACTTCCTCCATCACCACCATCCTCCCTCCTCCTCCTCCTCCTCCTCCCAACACCGCAACAACGCCCTTGCTCGCATCACCACAACCCTCTTTCGTCATTCTTCTTTCCCATTTCGGGGCACTTCTGATCGATTCCTTCCGCCTCCTCCCGCCTCAGATGCAGACTCTCCCTCCCTTCTTTTGCATCAGAGGTTCCTTCTGCTGCCCATGGAGTTCCCTCCTGCCCTCAATCTTCTCATCCAATTCGGATGCGGCTTCATCCTTCTCCGCTCCCTCTCCCGCGTTTTCAACTTTTTTGGCCTCTTTTTGATGCTCACCTTTTGGTTCAAGGTTTGGCGCTTCGGCTGGAATTCCAAGAGCGCCATTCGGTTCCTATGCGCTTCCGGAGGCGTACCAAAGGTCCGCTTCTGCCTCGATAAAGTTGCGTGGGGAGATTCTACAGCAAAGACCGGGCCTTTGAAAAAAGCGCGCCGGCCCAGGTCGAGTTCCTCCATCAGGAAGCGCGCCGTTGGCTCCCGAGAGCGAGCCAATGCGGGTCCCGAAGATGGGTCGGAGGTGAAGGGCGAAAACGAGAAGGAGGTTGGCAATGAGGATGAGGTGTTCGACGTAATGACGCTGAGAAAAATCGTCAAGATGGAGAGACTAAAGGCCAATGCGGCGTGTGCGGACCTCGAGACGGAGAGGACAGCGGCTGCCTCGTCGGCGGAGGAGGCCATGGCGATGATTCTGCGGCTGCAAAATGAGAAGAGCGCCGCAGAGATTCAAGCCACGCAGTTCCGGCGAATGGCGGAGCAAAAGCTAGATTACGACCAGGAAGTGATTGAGTCGTTGCAGTGGACCATCACGCAACACGAGGTTCAGAAGTGTGAATTGGAGGATCAGGTGGAGCTTTGTAGGGAGGATTTGAGGCAGTTTATGAGGGATGAGGACATAGAACAACTTGAAGTTGAGGTGAGTAGAGAGTACGCGTATGATAATGAGGAGGAGGATGGTGATCGTGATGGTAATTCTGTAGTTAGCTCTTCCGAAACCGAATCACAGATCTTGTAAGTTCTGACGCTTGTTATATACAAATGAAATCCCTTTACATAGACCTGTTTTGGTTTCCAATTGTAAATTGTATTTAACCATAATTTACTTAATAATAATATCGAAGGCCTATATATATTTTTTATTTTCTGCTCATGAATTAGACTCAAATTTTAGGTTCAATATGATACGTGTGAATAAATTCAATGCAGCACATGATGTTGCTAGGATTGAAGCTTGTATGCACTGTAGTAGAAATGATGGGTTAGGCTCTTAACCTTCGGGTTTATTGTTGTAACTTTGTTGAGAATTGGATGGAAGAACTTGCATGCAAGGATTTGTTCTGATGCTAGCGGTTGGCAATAATGTATCGGAGCCATATAGTCTGAAAGTTTAGCTTTACTTGCATAAATTGCAAGGATTCTTTGTAGTTCATGTGGTAGGGTGCCAGTTTCGGTGTGGTCATGTTTTATGGTATAGTTTTAGCCACTTTACTGGTAGTGAGTACAAGTATCCTTTGGTGCTTCGAATATATTTCTCCACAAGGCATATCTCTATTTTGAATTACAATTTTTTGTTCGTTGGATGCGTATAAGAATTCTTGAAAGATGTTCAACTTAACTGAAATGTTCACATCTTGTCGTTTTCTGATGGTGTTTTGTTTTTAACAGTACTCATTATTTTTGTTGTTTCATTAAAAAAGCTAAGGATTGGTTTGGGAACGGAGCTCATCTCCTTGCAAACATAAAGAACTTCCTAAGACGGAATTACATGCGTAAACGTATCTTATTCCCTCTGTCTCTTGGTTAGGGAAGAGGGGTAGCTCTTCTTAGATGTACAAAGCACAGGTTAACATCGACGTGGGAGAAAAATAAGAAGAAAAAATGGAATGAATTTCTTTATAAATCAAAATTAGCTCTATCCATAAATTAAAAAGTAAAAGTTTGAAGAGATTATGTAAGAAAAGTTTTGTAATTAATTTATGTATAAACTAATTTTTTAATTTATGGAGAAGGTATTTGAGAGTTTTTGTCCAAACATGATAATGGTATGTTTCCATCTCTTATGAAAATGAGAATGCAACTCCAATATTTACTTTTTGTTTTACAACAAGTACCAGTAACAAAATATCAGCAGATCCTGAAAAAAAGATATTGGTAGAGAAACATTTTCATGTGGGCTCAACTAAGCTTTCTGTCTATTTTGTATCTAAATTGGTTAGTTATATAGAGTAAATGACAAGAGGATGATTGATTTTGAGTTAATACATATACATTGTAATATTTAATGAACTTGAAATTGAAAGCAGCTGTCTATAGGTAAGAAAGAGCAAACAAGAGCATATAGATGACTAGACTAATAAACTTGAAGGTGGTGTTAAGAGAGAAATGAAGGATAATATCATTGATTGAGGTTACGTTCTAACTCTAAATATAAATCACATTTACCTAACTTTTGAAATTGATCCAATTATTATAATGTTATCCCTGCTTAAAGAGTTAAAATTAAAATTAATTTTCTAACTTGTTTTTCTCATCAAAAATTTCCTTTAAGATTTATTTCTTTCATTTAAACTTCCTAACCTTTGTTTTGTTAATAAATTTTATTATTCCACTATCACTTTTATTGTCATTATCTTCATCACATTGTATTTAACATTATAT
>Ga0123340_1003333_pt1 | contig 15017 bp, 7 predicted proteins | sample SirMexnodulemix_FD_89961 | JGI IMG/M metagenome (GOLD analysis project Ga0123340, IMG submission 89961) | Root nodule microbial communities of legume samples collected from Mexico - Siratro Mexico nodule mix | ecosystem: Host-associated > Plants > Roots > Nodule | place: Mexico: Nepantla... | reverse complement strand
ATTTTCTATTCATTTTAAGATCTGTTATTAAAGTTTTATTACATGTTATCTTACAATAATTATATAAAAATAGTAAATAATTTATAGCATATCGTACTCCGTAGGACATGAGTTATTTATAATGTCATGTTATTAAAATATGTTTTTATTTACTTTTATAATTTGAATAGTTAATTTTTATTTTTATTTTAAGATATAATTAAGAGTAAGTTATAAATTTAAATAGGCCTATATGAAATAGGAAATTCTTTATATATTATTATAGATTATATAAGGGATCTGCATATACTATAATAGATTATAATAGTCTTTTTCAAATGGCTAGGCAAGAAAATTAGTGGTGAAGATATGATCATTATATATAATGTGATATGTCGAGCTTCTGCTGTGAGATCCAACAAATAAATGCATTTAAGTTGCGTGTTGTATATTGCTTTTTCACTAACTTTGGTCGTTTTCCTTGGAAATCATATACATATTCACCAAAGTGCACACCACCTCACAATTGAAAAGTGCACGTGATACTGTTCATTTTCTAAATCTCACTGCGTTTCTGAATCTTCCCCTGCAGTTGCAGAAATGGATGCGCAGTGTTGGCCTTCTTCTACCGAGGTACATTTTTCGTGTTTAAGTATATCCTGATCTGCTTGCCAAATTCTCGTCGTCGTTTTTGCATAACTTAATTTTATTGCTTCGTCGTTTCGATATTATTCGCCGTGCTGTGTTCTACACTCTGAAGCTGTTTTTTCCCATCGGTTAGTTAGCAATTGCTGTATTAAGCTGGAAGTTGATATTTGCGTTTTCAAATCAATCAATGAAACGATACTTTGTTTGTTTATACAAAAAATCGAGAAATGATCGGTAACTGACTGCACATCGTTTTTATATTTGCATTGCTTTAGAAGGCAAGAGTGTTGAATCAGTTTAGGATTGTGTTCTATTAGTAAAATTGATTAATCGAGGGCGAGGAGTTTCTGGTGAATCCTCTCCCCAGTGGCTCAAGCCAGGATAGTGTTCAGGATGAGTGTATTGTGCTAGCAACTTATTTAATTCATAATGTGACCATGCTGATATTTGTCGTTGTTGAGATTTTTGAGTAATTTGGAAAATCGACGAATGGAATGTTACAATGGAAGTGGAAAATAGCTGAAAAATATCAAGAGGACCTTCGATCAACTATTCCTCTTTCCAATACTATTGCATATTTGCGACTAATCTACATGTAATCTGCAGCTAAATGAAATCAGAGAGAGAGTATCCAAAATGGCGAATGTGAATAAAGAGGAGGTTCGAATTGTGGTATCTCCCTATCGAATATGTCCTTTGGGGGCACACATTGATCATCAGGTATTTAATAATCATTCTGTTATGTTATTGCAAAGGACACTCGGTGATTGATCTTGAGCAGTGAGTACTAGAACAACGGTGCTGGGCAGTTAAATTTCACGTGTTCAGTTGCCAGACAATATTCTCACAGATTGCATTTAAAGTTGAGTGGTTTCTCTTGCAATTTCCTCTGGTGTTTGCAGGGTGGGACCGTTTTAGCTATGGCAATCAATAAGGGAATACTTCTGGGTTTTGTTCCTTCTGCTAATAACCAGGTACAAATTGATCTTGTTCTGAATCAATAATCTTAAAAATGTATGAGAAAGCATCTGCAAATTTCCTTTGTTCAATTAACATCAGCTTAGCATATGTATGGTTGTAAACCAAAATTAACCTGTTTGACGCTTTTACTTGATATGTGCCGTATGCTCACAGAGTTGTTATTCATGATGCTTTCATTTGTTTGATGAATGATCCCTGGGACTTTTATTTTAGGTTGTAATTCATTCTGGACAGTTTCAGGGAGAAATTAAGTTCAGGTCTGTGGTCAGTGATTATAAAGCTTGCTGTTTATTAAATTTTTCATGAGTTATTTTCCATCTATTAAAAAATTATTTTGGGTGAATGTATGCTAGATGCATTAAATTAGATATATGCATTCTCTCACCGAATCATTAGGATTACAAGACATACTTCATAATGGTTGATGAAGATGAAGTATAACTGCTTACTCTTAGTAATTGACAAATGATGTACAGCTTTAGTATCATCAGGTATAATTGGCATATGATTTCAACTTCCATTCTTTATTTATTCTTTTGGTAACAAAGGAGGCGTGGGCAACTGGGCAGGGGAGGGGATAGCCAGCCTGGTGGAGATAAAACCTCCAACATCATCATCACACCCAAATCTTCAAGATTTAGGGCCAGTGTTGATTGAGCTATTGCATAAATTTCTCCTGTCATTCGGATCTGGGGCTATTCTTGTTTTTATTGCTTAGTTTTGTTATCTAGAACATTATATAATTTGCCCAATTTTTGAGATATAAAGTGATCGATATTTGATAGAGTTGATGAGATACAGCAGCCAAAAGATAAGCGTTTGGCCAAAGATTCTTCTGTGCCACATGAACAATGTGACTGGGGGCGTTATGCTAGAGGAGCAGTATATGCACTACAGAGTACAGGAAACAATCTCTCTAAGGTCAGATATATTGCCAGAGCTTCACCTTTCTGTTCATCATCACTTGGCTATGCAATCTTTCGGTTATATCAGATGGATAGCAGTTTTATATGATTGTGTATTTTAACCTGTCAATTTGATAATATGAATGATGGGTCAGGATAACTTTTAAATTGAATACTTAAAGCTCTGCAGTATAGGTTACCTAGGGCTCAAAAGTTGTTAACTAAAAGGCATAATTAACCCTAAGCTCGATGTTCCATACATTTCGGGCAAAGGGATTCATCCATTTTGATTCTGTATCAGTATTTAATGTAAACTTCCCTGTAGTTAATTTTTTTTTTTTTTTGTGAAATACTAAATTAATTAGCGAATCAGACCGAAGCTATTTTTTCATAGCTATTTTCTTCCTGCGCATATATTTAAAAATTCCTTGTGTTTGTATTTACAATCAATCCAAAGAAAAGCGGGATTAAGAGATAAAAGAATTTTAGCGTTAAAATTTAAATACTTCGGTGTTCGAGCTTGCAGGAGCAGAGGTTCGACCCATTAAAGAAGTAGTGGTGTGAGAGGCATTCCCTGATTTCTACTGAAATCTAGTCAAGCATTCAGTCAATGATATGACCACGTTGCTTATAGTGGTTGCAAAGTTTCTTTGTAATCAATATGGCCAGACTGTTTGTAGGAGAAACATTAAACCTGTCTCATTTTGTGACCTTTTCATCTGTTACGGACTGAATAGCAACAGATAATGCTTGTGGCAAAATTGTAGTCCGATTTAGTAAACACTCCTCCTCTGCAGCAGTTCTCCAAGACAAATCCAAAAAAGGAGTGGAGTCTGATTTAGTAAATCATGTACTACTTCAAATTCCAGTCAACGCTTAATAAGAAATTTGTCTTGCTAGACTTGTGGAACATCAGAAGCCAGTCTTGGGAAACATCCACATGTAAAGTAGTGGAATGATCAACCCACAAATTAAGGAACCCAGAACCCTAAATGAAAAGACTTCCTTGATGGTAAGTGGTTATTCCTCTGTTTAGATAAACTTCTCTATAAAAACTTAATGAAGTAGATATTAACAAGAGAAAACAAATTAAACTGCTATCATAACACAAGTTAAAATCAACTTATGCTCTTTAACTTCTGGAGAAGTTAGATGAGAAAAATTTTATAAAAGTGAAAGTGCATAAATTGATTTTAACTTATAGGAAAAACTTAATTCATTTTCCTAATTATTTTATTCCATTATAAGTGTTAATGGAGAAATTTATCCAAAATAGGGTCATGTCAAACTCCAACTGAAATTGTTATGTACTATTATCCTGGTTGTAAGCGGGCTTTATGGTAATCTCACATATCTTTAGTAGTAGAAAAGGGACATAAGTTATTTGTAACCTTTTGAATTTCAATGGAAGTGAGAATCCAAGTTACAATCTAGGCATCCTTGGTCTGCCATGCCTCTAATATAGTTTTGTCTGCAACGGCAGTTGATGTCACATCTAGATAGCCCAACAAGCCTTCCTTTTCATAAATATCTTGAATTGAAACTCCAAGACTTCATAATTTTGTGAGTAAAGTGGGCTCTAGGTTCTTTGTTGCAATAATGATACTATAACAAAAACAAGAACTAGGGATTATACCAGATTACCACAAATAGCAAGAACTAGGAATCGTCCCAATTGAGCATGAGACAAGTTGGATCAGGAGCCACAAAACTAGAACTAGGAATTGTAAACTAATTGAGAAACAAAAACTAAGAGGATTGTGAACCAGATAACCAAGAACCATTGAACAACAAAATAGCAAAAATTGCAAGCAAACATCTTTTTTGTCATTAAGCTGGGAACGTGCAAGATAGTAGGCATGGAACAAGGAAGAGTGACTATTGTTGCTAGAGGGCGTAAGATCATGCCACATTAGGGGGGCTTATGTCTATGTGGTAGGAGGTTTGTGATATCTGTCAAGAAATTTTGGCTTGATGCCCTCTTTGATTCTATTGTCCTTGATTGACAGCACAAATTCCTTTTGTACTCTTAATGACAAATTAATTGTAATCCCTACCTTGTACAACCTAAATTAGGAATTGTAAATATGTACAAATAATATAATAATTATTTTTCTAATTGATACAACACATAAAGAAACAAGAATAATGATGGCTTGTAGATCATTCACCAGCTCTGTTACTGTTATTTTTGAGAAATCCTTATTCCTTTTAAAGGAGACTTTTTATCCAAACCTCTAAGGAAGACGGATTAAGATTTTCTCCACCACATGCTAATCACTCAGTTGTTCTCCAAGCAACCTTATACGAGTGGGCACCTTTAAAAGTTGGTCACTAAATTCTTTGACAGGTTCAAACTCTATTATCATATTTAGAGCCTGCATCCTTTCTATTCTATCACTTCCTTGTTAATAAAACCTTTATCCTTTTATGTTTTTCAAGGGTATTGATGATGTTTGCTGACTTTTAATTTACTAGAAATAAAATACAACATACCTCTATCAGCTCAATCCTGTTAAGGACCGGTTCTTAGGTAAATGTTAAATGGGTGCAAGTGCAACTGTAAATATATTCTCTCCAGCCTCCCAGAAAATGAGAACTTATTGTGTAGTATTTATGGTTTTCTTGCAATGAAGATCGCTACTTGCAATTTATTTCCTTATTCCAAAATCTATTCCCATCCATCTTTATTACAATGTTTACAGGGTATCACAGGATACATATGTGGTTCTGAAGGTTTCGACAGTTCAGGCTTAAGCTCTTCGGCTGCAGTAAGTTAGTGATTTCTCCTTGTCTACTATCTCTTCATTTGGTCCTTAAAATTACTAGGATTATGAACGACCTTGTAATGAAGAATGTAATGAAGTTCATCAGAAGAAGAACTAGGTAGTTTAGCTTCTTGAGCAAAATTCACTTTCGGGCACGATCGGGTACATTGGAATAGAAAAATAACTATGAAAGGAGAGAAATTTGGTTGTCAATGTTATCTGCTCTCCTTTGTGTATCCATCCATGTGCATTTTAATTCCCAGTAGTAACAAAATAAATTATCATTGTAGAAATTATCAGTATATATTTATTTGACTGTAACATTATTGAATTTTTTTTATAATCCTGGAATTCCTATTTTAATTACAACCAGATCCCAATATATTATTCCACTCTCCAAATAATATTAATATGTACTATTCTGATTATGTGTTCATTTTTTGTTGTTTTTTAATAAGCTGTTCATTTTGGTTTCTCGTGAAAAGGACCATGATAGATCCCTGTTGGCAACTGCTCATGTCTTCTAATTTTCGCTTGGTGATTTCAACTTTTGTTGTTTTGCAGGTTGGAGTGGCTTACCTCATGGCTTTGGAATATGCAAATAATTTAGTAATATCTCCCACAGAAAATATTGAATATGATAGGTAAGCCTCTCCAAGTCCTTGAAGACAATCACAGTACATTTTTCTTGAACCATGGGCAAATGTATGAATCAGTGCAGTCAAAGGTATAACATTTTCTTATCTAATTGAAAGCATTTGATAAGGTGTACCCTCATTAGCAGAACCCCTTGTTAAAACCCTCAACACCTCTCAACTTTGGCTGGCCTTATTATGAACTGAATTTATTTTGTTAGAAAATAGGCAGTATGTTTCTTCAAATCTATGTTTCTTGCACTCTCGTTACACCTCTTTGCAAGCTGGTGGCTCACCATGTTGGAAAGTAAAATGCTTCTAAAGTGTTACTGTGGAACTTGAAAGTTGCCACCAAAGTTTAGAAGGAATTAGACCCTCATCCATTTAGTCATTGTGATTCTAGATATGCTACCGAGTCATATCATAACTGTATGGTTATATTAGATCCACCCTCTTAAATGTTACTTTTTTTCTCATTTTAGGTCGATTGAGAACGAATATTTGGGTCTTAAAAATGGCATAATGGATCAATCAGCTATATTACTTTCAAGACATGGTTGTTTGATGTGCATGAATTGTAAGGTAATAACTGGATTAATGTCTTGTTGTAAGTTCAGAATGTATTTTTATATTTTTGAAGCATATCCAACTGTTCAGAATCAGATTTGGTGCCTGGCATGTGCCATTTTGTCACTGAAGCTTCTTATTGTGTCCATATGTATATGCATCATTTTTACCTTTATGGAGAGAGTGGCAATGAAGGGGCATGTGTTTGAAAAGCAAGTTCCTTGACCCTAAAGCATTTATTTTTGGGAAAACACAGGACTTGCTACATGCAGGGGCAATTATCTACCCAAAACACTATACTCCAATAGTCGCTAACTTGTAGCATAAGTTGTCCTCTTGCAAATATAAGGAATTGATTGTTGCTCAAACTTGTATTAATTGCTAGATCCGATTCATGTAGGTATTTATTTTTGTTACGTGCTTAGCTCATATACATGAAAATTAAAACATATTTTGGTTTGCAGTGCAGCATCCCTTGGACAAGGATGAGCTGGATATCTTTTATTATGCAAATTCCTGGTTGTTGGGCTGATCTTGTTTTACAGTTGTTTAGCATAAAACTTTATAAACCTTTTCCCAGATATTTAACTTGTCATATTTAGCTGTTTTAGGAAAATAAGTTTTTTTTTTTTAATTTTTAATTTCCTAATCATAGAACATAGTATTAGTGACCCATGGACTTCCTGCAAATGTTATTACTGTATTCAAAACAATTAATTAGTATGACAGTGTTGTAATTAATTGTCTACACAATGCAATTATATTCTATCTTCCTGCTTCCCTCTTTCCCTCCTTTAGTCACAATAAGTTCAAAGTATTAGAAATATGGAATCCACCTTGAGAATAGTTTCTCCTTTCCATTGTGTCGATTTCATTGAACTTGATTATTGTCAAACCCTTGTTGCACATCCTCACAAGTTCCAGCTTCTTTTCGCAGATTGGTTCAATTTCATTCAGTTTTTTGGCTGATAGATTTTGTTTTCAGTTTATCTGCAGACCGGTTCTGTTCTAGCTTCTATTTATGCAATTTGGTTGTTTTTAAATGGGCTCTCAACATGTTAGCTCTGTTTCGACCAAAGGTTTCACACAGTGGATCCATCCTAACCTGTCTTTTCTCGTATATTTCAGTCTGTCATTCCTTAGCTTGGCCTGATCTAGATGCAGTCTTACTGTATCTCATATCTTAAATGCAGTCTGGCTTTATCTCAATCCCAGATATATTGGTTCCCTCTCACCGATCCCAAATGTTGTTTGCCCTATCTGCCATCTGTCAAATTTGACCATGTGTACTTGAGGTAGGGGGATATGTTTGTGTAATTAATACAATTTCATATTCGCACACTTATTAATTTAACACCATTATTTGTAATTAACTGTCTTCCCTATTCCTTGTATTTATTGATATCTTTTTTTGTTTCCTATACTTTTTTTTTTTTCTGTACAAAAGTAGAACTATATGTAGGCACTATAAATTGTCTACCCTAGCTTTCACATTTTAGCCGCACTGCAAATATCAAGTCTCTATGTTCTCTCTTTCTCTGTCCCTACCTAATTTCCCTTTAACTTCAACAAGCGTATTGTTAGCAATTAACATGTTGGTCGTAGTGAAACTAAACTCAGATTCCTTGAATAAGGTCTAGGGTTTTAGTCTTGTAGATAGAAAAAACATGGTTGGAAGAGATACTCCACCAAGGGTGGCCAGCTAGGTTTTCTAGCAGAGATCAGTCATTGACGAAGTTTGTGCACGCTTTGCAGCATTAAAAGCCTGCTTCAGGGCTTGATTGTTTTCATTCTTTTTTAGTTCTTGTATACATGTCTTCATTAGTTGGATCACTTGCTTTTCAATATATAACGTCGGATACCGTAAAATTTACTGTGAAGAAATGCAGTTTACTTGCACATAACGTTGTTGTTACTGTTGTCATTTTCATTCCTCTATTTCAACAAGCATGCTTGGCAACATGCAGACCAAAGATTATAAGCTTGTGTACCAACCAAAGGTTCTAGAATACAAGGTGAGTGAGCAACCGAAAGCAACCAGGATATTGCTGGCACTTTCAGGTCTGAAGCAAGCTTTGACGAATAGCCCTGGATATAACAAGCGAGTTGCAGAGTGTCGAGAGGCTGCACAAATTCTTCTTGAGTAAGTGTCTTTTCTCCTCTCAAAAGTTTGTCAGTGCTGTCGTTAATTATTTTAACAGATAAGAACTTGTCTTTACATGCATTGCAAAAAATTTAAGACATTTCTACAATATAGTGTCTTGAGAGCTGTTGCTAAATGTCAGCTTTACACTTGTGAAAAGGTGTCAATAAACTGAACTAGAGGTTGGGAGTAGTTAATTACCGAAGTGGATACAATATCTTTTTCTCCTAATATCAATTAGATCTCTCAAAGCAATTTAAATATAGTCAAATTTGCATCAGTTTAGTTTATTATAAGATGAGGGAGAGCCTTATTAGCTGCCTTGTGACCTGAAATTCAAGGGTTCAAATCCTAGAACAGTCTGTTTGTGTGTCAAGGCTGCTTACCCAATGTACTGGGTCACCTTTTTACAAACAAGCTACACCCAAACTTCAAATTTGGCTTATTTAAATAAATGAGTTAAGCCTGAATCTCATTTTTTATTTTCATGCAAGTCAAACTAGAGTTTTAAATTTTGTCCATGTAGTTTTTTTTGCTCACCAGATGTAGTTTCATACAGTTTCTTATGATTAAGGTTTTGGTCCTTATAAACCGATTTACAAATGGAACTAAATTGATGTATATATTTTGACGAGATAATGATGGCTCGGGAAGTTTATATTATGTTTATATTCATTCTGCAGAGCATCTGGAGATTACAAAACCGAGCCCATCCTATCCAATGGCCAGTATCTTGCCTTCTCACAAGTGAACTTAATTATATATTTTATCGAATAGCTAACTTATCTTGGTTATTTTTCTTTGTCTTTTACACTGAGCAGTTGATCCAGAAGTTTACGAGGCTCACAAGGTATAAAGCATTGGCATGTTAAATCGATAAGTATACACCTTTTTACATATCCTGGTTAATTTGTGATATTATGCACAATTCATATTTAGGGTGACGGTGCAAGTGTTTAACAAAAATGAAATGTATAGCTAAATAAACCCGTTTCTTTGTTTTAGGAATATGATTTTGAGAATTGTGTAACTGTAGAAAAGTGATAAATGAACTTACATATTTTATTTTTACTATATAGAAAAGTTAACAGTCTGTGTATTGTTATGCAATGACACTGAAATTCTGGAAAACCCACTGATGTTGGAAATTGAGATGCACAAAATGGGTACACATTACTTTCATAGGAAAAATGTATTTTGGAATTCATCTCAACGAGCAAACCATCTGACATATAAAGAGTAATTACTATACTTCTGAAGTTCATACAATTGGGGTTCGTTGAGATTGAGAATAATATATTTTAAGGGATAATAAAGATCAAATGTGGTTTTCTGAAATAAAATTGACTTGATAAAATTTATTACTGTTTTATTCAGCTCTCATTATATTTTTAAAATTTATGTCGATTGGATATGTGAAATTCATCAATAACTGTATTGGAGCTCCTTCAGAGTACAACCCACTTAGCAAGAAACTTATAAGGGAAGTTGTCTATGTTTAAATAGCGTGTCTAACTTGACCTATCTCATGCATTCATGCTCAAAGCAGGCTTCAGAATGTTTTCCAAGATAGCAATGCCATTCCTTATGCCAAATTGTAATGGATCTTGCTGAATTTACAGAAACTAAATTTCCATTAGTGATTGCAAAAAGTACAAAGAGTTGCTTGAGGCATTGACTACAATCCTATTTAAAAGGATCAGATATAACTGACAACTGTAAAGCTGTTACAAAGAGAGTTTGAGTTTTTTTATGACAGTCTAACAGTGTCAGTTATAACTAACTAACAAAAGTATTGCAAAGAAGAGAAAGTGGTCTCTCACCCAGCCCCACAAATTCAAGGTTGGTGAGAAGCTTTAGGCATCTCAAACATATTGAGTTTGTCATTAGCCCATTGATCAAAACGAGGAATATGCTGAACAGTGAACTGTTTGGCCAAGACTTTTTGTCTGACAAAAAATTAATCAAATACAAGATTATGAGCAAGATGAACAACACTGATATTATCACAATAAATACACGAAGAATGTAGGGAATATTAAGCTCAATTAGAAGATTTTTAATCCATAAGATGTCAGCAGTGACAGTAGCAAGACTTTGATATTCCACTTCTGTACTGACCTGACAGCAACAGTTTGTTTGTGAGACCACCAAGAAACTAAACTGGGTCCAAGATAAATTGCAACACCGGATGTGGACCTATGTATGATCATCAACATGGCAGAAGACTCATGGTGAATGGTTGATTTTGAGGAGAGGAGTTTAAAAGTAAACCATAATGTATGGTACCCTTTAGATACCTAAGTATTCTTTTCACTGCAGTCCAATGAGATTCCAACACCTTGGCCATAAATTGGCATACTTTGTCTTACAAAATAACTAAGCTCAGGATGTCTGATAGTAACATACTGAAGTGTCCCTACAACTGATCTGTAAAATGAGGGATCTGAAAGAAGATCTGAACCTTGTTTGAAGAGTTTTGCATTTGAAAGCACAGAGGTAGAAATATAATTTACATCGAGTCCAGCAGTGAACCATTAGTTTGAGAGCGAACTTCAATGCTATAAAAATAATGAAGGGCATCTAATTGCTTAAGAGAGAAAACAGAAGTCCAACTTATCAATGATTTTCTGAATTAGCACAAAAGAACTGCCAGTGATAACAACGTTATCAATGTATACCAATATGCAAACAATAGAGTGGTCTTGTGTATAAATTAATAATGACTGATAAACTTTGTGGTCTTCTGAACCATATGTAGTAAAGTTTGTTTGAGGTGCTCAAACCAAGCTCTAGGAACTTGTTTGAGTCCATAAATAGCTTTACGTAAGTGGCAAACCAATGACTTAATAGAAGATTGAAAACCTTGAAGTTGTGTCGCAGAGATTTCTTCTAGATCATCATTTAGAAAAGCATACATTGTAATCCTTAATGAGTTGAGGAATATCCAAGAAATAAACATTCTTGAGACCTAAATTCTAATATGTTGGAATTATAACGTTAAAGAAGAGGAAAACAGACACACCCCAAAATCTTTAAGAAAGTGATGGACAAGTGAAGAATGAAACAGAACAATATAAGGCACAAGAAAATTTAGAGTAGCATGATCCCAAATGGAAAGAGGAATTGAGGCTTGACTTAAGAGAGAGTCCAAGTTCAACTATATGACGATGCTACAACATCACCATTCTGATGATATGTGTAAGGCCAGATAACTCTATGTTGTAATTCTTTTCAAAAAAGGGGTAAAAGACCGAATTCCTTCCCCACCCCAATCAGTTTGAATGGTTTTGTGTGGAGTATTAAATTGTAGTTCAACCATAGTTTAAATTTGCATAAAAGCAAAAAAAATATATATATAAGATTTGTTAAGCAAATAAATCTGTATAAATCGAGAATACGCAGATATGAGATATAATAAAAGAAATTGTTAGTGGAGGGAATGGTAGGAGCTCCGCACAAGTCACTATTTACTAATTCAAGGGGAGAATGATAAGTGGTATTTGAGGAATGAGAAGGTGGTCTTTTAGCTTTACTGCACTACAAGCTAAACTTAAAGGTAGATGATCTTTATTAGAAAAAGAAATATTACAGCTTTGTTGCATTATGCACATTGCATGAGCATTAGGATGTCCTAATCTGCGACGCCAAAAAGCAATTTAGGTGCTACAGAGTTACAATTATTTGAAATTAAAGTAGTGTTTACACTGGGAAATTTTGACTAAAATGAAGAATCAAATTGCATTCCGACAAATGTCAAAGGAGATCATTTAACTGTATGACACGTTGACAGTTATATCTGGCAACTGTAAAGCTGTTACACAGAGAGTGTGAGTTTGTGGTAACAGCCTAACAGTGCCTGTTATAAAAAACTGAAAGGGAAAAAATATTACAAAGAGGAGAAAGTATATTTCTTACAGATTTCATGCTTCGAAGTTTTGGCATTTTGAATGTTAAAAATGCAGATAAATTTATGCATGTTATGTCAACATTTGTAAGGAAGTATTATAGATTTTCCTACTGTGCTAGTCAATTAAACCTGTTTGTTACAGCTTATTTACTGATGTTTAATGCTTCTTTAATATGTTGTATAATTCGAATCCCAGATATGATTTTAGCATAATCAAGGAGTCTTACATTTTCTTTGTCCAGCACATATTAGAACCAAATCTAGCCAAAAGAGCAGAGCATTATTTCTCAGAGAATATGCGTGTTATGAAAGGTATATTTAGTTGAATTGCTTTGATAAATTTCGTCTTGAGGGTCAATGCCCTACTCAATTAACCCTTGTTGCTGTAATTTAATTTATTTAATTTTTAACACAGGACTCGAGGCTTGGTCGTTGGGCAAGCTAAAAGATTTTGGAATGCTTATTACAGCTTCTGGTCGGAGTTCCATTCAAAATTATGAATGTGGTATAACCTAAATCCCCAAATTCTTTTTTGGAATGTTTTGAAATTCCATCTTCTTTCTCTTCTAATATGAAATACGGGAATCCAAAATCGGGTAGAAAAACATATTTCTTATGCAATTTTTTTTAACTTCCCGATATTCTTAAGTATATAGCTCTAAATAATTATGCAAAAATTAAAATTTGAGCCTGCGAACCACTAAAATAACATTTTACACAAAATAGTATTGTTTCCAATATTCTTGAAGTATATGGCCCTAATCTCTTCTTTCCTGCTATACCGTTCGATATTTTCCTGTAACATATTTCATTATTGCTTTCCTAAAGCTTTCTTCCAAGCCCTTCGCACATTCAGTCCAAATTCTCTGTACTATTTATTTTCTAACTTTGCAAGATACAAGGCAACATTAAGTATTATTTGGATTTATCACTAATAGTTAAACACTAAGTATTATTTAAAATATAATCATTACTAGTTAAAAATAAATATTTTTGGAACATAGCCAATTTTCACTAATAGTCATTCCTGATTAAATAATTGAGTATTATTTGAATCCCGTTACTACAAGTATTTTCTAGACACAAACTCTTTTAGTTATGTACGAGTATTTTTTACACCCAACTACTTTTGGTCAAACACTTGGTTAAATAAATAGGTGTGATCTAAAATAACACAAGGATTTTAACTAAAATACCGAAGACCTTTCCTTTGAATTGAACTAAACCAAAGTCTTATTTTTCATGTCATGTATATTGAATATGATTTCGCTTTGTTTTTTGTTGTGTGTGCTTTAAAAGTAATATTTCTAATAATTATAAGACATGACACTCACACATTGTCTGATGGAGATAATTTGATGTTAGAGTAACTAATGATGATCTTGTTAAATGATGTCTCTGCCAAGGTTGTGAACCACTGATTCAGCTGTATGAGATCCTTTTGAGAGCTCCTGGTGTATTGGGAGCGCGCTTCAGTGGTGCTGGGTTTAGAGGGTGTTGCCTTGCATTTGTGGAGGCTGACCTTGCAACTGAAGCTGCATCATTTGTCAGGAGAGAATATCTCAAGGTTCAGCCAGAGTTAGCAAGCCAAATACGCAACGACTCAGCAGTTTTAATATGCGATTCTGGTGAATGTGCACGTGTAATTTAAACTGCATTTTTGCCGTTAATACTTCTATTTCGTCATTCTTGTAATACCAATTACAGCCTGAAATCTCGTTGTAGTTCATCAAATATTTTATTATTGTCGTTTATTTCATGGTCATGGATTAGCTCACATTACATTTTATTTGATTCCTTTTCATGAGAGGATTATTTTACACGGTGAAATGTAGCGTTATCATCCTTAGCTTATAAAATTAATATGATAGATTTTTAATTACTTTATAATTTGTTATAGTCTAAATAAAGTTTTTGGCTCTCTATTTTGTTTTAAGTTTTTTTTTTCTTTTATCTATCAAAACATTTAGTTCGATATTTATTTTTTAAATATAGGCCTCTTTAAAATAGTAATAAATTTTGGAACATGATTGTGAACCAATTTTTTGACTGAATCAAGAAGTTAAATTTGTTTCATTAGATCCACTTAAGTAAAAACTATAAGATCTAACTATATTAGAAGAAAAATTCGTCATACACATAGTGAAATTCATTGAAAGATTGAATTTCACAAAGAATTGAAAATGAGCTTTTTCAAAGTTTTATTGATTGTTAAACTAAGGTTGGAAGATTCACATAAGTCCACATAGTAAAAAAGAAAAAAAAAAAAAAAAAAAAAAAAAAAAAAAAACTAAAGATTGAACTGCAAAATGTTCTTATTGAGGTTAAATTTAGAATTAAAGTTAAATTATTTTTATCAACATCCTATTGAAATTTGTATAATAGATTGCATTAAAGATATTCTAGCTAGAGTATCTTTAATAAAAGATTGTTTTAAAATTTTGCATTATTTTTTGATAGGTCCCTCATGTTGCATTAAAT
>Ga0123340_1003332_pt1 | contig 15018 bp, 9 predicted proteins | sample SirMexnodulemix_FD_89961 | JGI IMG/M metagenome (GOLD analysis project Ga0123340, IMG submission 89961) | Root nodule microbial communities of legume samples collected from Mexico - Siratro Mexico nodule mix | ecosystem: Host-associated > Plants > Roots > Nodule | place: Mexico: Nepantla... | reverse complement strand
TTTATATATATATATATATATATATATATAATAATAATAATAATAATAATAATAATAATAGAACTCACAAAATTTAAAGCACAACTATACTCTCTATGTGGTAGGCCGAGAAAAATAAAGGAGATGAAAATAAAAATGAGTGAAATTAAAAGTGTGTGGTGAATGAGAAATAGAAAGAAACACGAAAAAATAGTAAAAACACATAAAAAATATACGGTGTATCCCAGCAATTTCAACTTTTTTTTTTTTCTTTTAAATCTCCTAAAGCAAATAACCCAACATATTTTTATTTGCACAATATTATTTCCATCTCCCAATCCAAAACAAAGTGCTAAAGAATTTGAGGGAAAAGGTAGAACGTGTGCATGAGTAGATGGATAATGGAATAAAATGAGAGCCAAAATAGAAAAACTGCAGATGAAGAGATTGAGAAAGGAGAAGGAATGAAAGAAGAGAACTTGAGTTGGACCCTTCTCTTTTAATAAATTATTGAAGCACCTCTTTAATTATCTGATGTTTGTAGATATATTATCCCCTAATCTGTTTGGTTATCTCATGGAATTGTATGTGTGCTTTTGAGGCTTTGATCGTGTAACTTAAAACATGTATTATACCAAACAGGTATACTTATGAAACTTTTTTGAAAGATCTGCTAGTTTAGAAAAGGGGAACCATGAACTTGGAGCACATATATTATAGTGGTTTCTGTACTTGTCTCCTACTTTAATCATCTGTTTGCCTTCTACATGGCATGCAATTATGACCACATGCACTTTAAGTTCCATAACGCTCACCAAAAGCCTCCACCTCTGTTACTTCTTACCTAAATCTAAATCTACATAATACATACGAACCTCTGCTAAAATCCTCAGAAAAATAATTTTATTAGAAATACGGCTTGTTTAATATTTTTTGTTCTCTTATATGCCCTTACATAATATGACAAAAGCCATAAAAGAAGTGATTTGTATGATACGACAAAGCAACTTTATTACGTATGATTGTTGTAATGGCTCATGCACCTACGCCCTTTTTGATTGCTGATCTCCCAGAACATAGTGTAGCAGAAGATAGATGATAAATATACAGAGCTAGTGAAAAAAAAAGTGTGATTTTGTTCTTTAATACTCTACAAACAAAGCATAAGAGACAAGAGAGGTAGATGGAAAAGAAAGGGTAAGAAGAAGAAGAAAGAAAGTTGAATATAACCTCAAACAAGAGCACTTTTACACCCACTACACATCTTCAAAAATCTTAGGCGTGACAAGCCTAAGTGGGGTGCATTATCATGATCATTCCAGTATCCCACTCTTCCTTACCTTGCTTCCTTCATTTCTTCCCCTTTTTCATAATATTCCAAACACCAATGAATCCTCCACCCTCTCTTGTACTTCTACATCACTTACCACCCACAAACCACATCCAACCAATCACATTCTGCCACGTCACCACCCCTAAAATTTTCAACTAACTCTAACTTCCTACCTATTATATTTCTCTCCGCCTCCCCGCCGCCACTTTCTTTTATTTTCTCCACCTTCAAACACTTTTCCGGCGAGCACTGAACGTTTGGAAAACCACGGTGCCGGCGGCGGGGAACTGGTCCATTGCAAAACTTCGACATTTCATGCCCAGAGGCTCCACCGCACTGGCCATCTGCGTCCACATGTCGTTGCCGAAACCATTCCACGTGGTGGATATGGACATAGTCCCGGGACGGAAAATCTTCACCACCTTCCTCAACACGTGTGCTATGTTGTCGTTGACGGAGCCCACACACTCGAAGCTGGCGTAGCTGAAACCGTCCTCCGGAGTGACGTGGATGGTGGAGTACCAGTCCCCGTCCATGCCATTCATGGAATACCCACACGGGTCGAAGGCGAAGTCGCAGATAAGCGCCTCAGGGTTGATTTCGTTTATCCCGGTGAGCTCCGTCATCTCCTTCCCGGCTGAGTCGCCGGATTTTCCGTCCTCCGGGGGCCGGAAAAACTTGCGTGCGAGGATGGGGTCCAGCTCGGTCATGCAGATCTCCATGGTGAATAGTAACTCGTTGTGATGATGATAGGGCATGTGGGGGAGAGTGTGTGTGGTATCATTGGCGGTAAAGACGTGCCAAGAGTGAGAAGAAGATTTTGAGGGCATGATGGAGGCTTTTCTGAAGCAGAGGTTTGAAGGGATTGTGTCTTGCAAGTAGGCAACCTCGTCCTTGAAGCTGGTATGAGGGAAAGGTTGTGCCTTGGGGAAGATGAAGCTTCCTCTGGTGTAGCGGCAAGAGGAGAGAGTGAGGCCCAAATGGTGAGCGTATTGGATCAAAGGAAGAATGGATTTGAGAAGCTGGGTTGTGCCACATGTTTTGATGATGATCTTGGTCGGGTAAACAAAGAGGCTTGATTCTGATAGCACGTAGGCATCGAAGTAGGAGTTTCCTACTGCTGAAACGACGGTGCATTGGACAGCTTCAAGGACTTGTTCTAGTGATTCAAACTCAAGCTTCCTTAGCCCAAGTGGGAAGATGGCTGGATCATCGCCGAAGAAATGGAGCTCCAATCGTTTCTCGAAGCCTTCGAAACCCGAGACAGCCATTTGGGTGAGTGTGAAGAGGAGGGGATGTAAATGTAACAGAGGAGAAAAGGGTAGTTGCTGAGAAAGTTTGAGAGAGGTAAGGTGAAATGTTTGATTGGAAGGGTGAGCTGAGAGAAAGGATTGGGGGGTCAATGGGATTTATAGGTGTGTGCGAATCAGAATGAGAGTGTGTAGGATGTAGTAGTGAGGGTGTTTGGAAGAAAGCATGCGGGTGATGGAACCAAGAATCATGATTGTAGGCATAATGAAGTGAATAGGATGATGATGTGCTACAATTTGTTGCTAAGTTTTTTTAGTGCAATCTTCTCTTCCATCCCAGAAAGCAACAGGCAACGGAATTTAAGCCCACGCTTACCATTTTTTTGCTCTTTTGTCACTTACTATTCTATCTCTCTATTCTCCACTAACCTCTGTCACTGTTAGAGATTTCTAGTTCTCCCTCTAGCTACTTACCAACACCACCACATACCAACAGTGCTTTTTCTATTTTCTCTTTCTCCCAAATAGATTTAGGATTCAATTAAATAATCTAAAGATGCTCAATCATCACTTTCAACAGTTCTCCAACTTACTTGCTCATCATATATTAGTCTAGCATTATTATCAATTAACTGGCTTTCTAGTGGTTCAAGAAAAAAAAAATTAAAATTTGGAAGCTTTATTTTTTATACATTTTGGGCTTCTGATGTGTAAAGTTAGTTCTCTTTCTTGTTTTCAAGAATTTCATCTAGGGGAAAACTTCATTAGATTTGAAGGTTAAGGGCCCTGTTTTGACCATAATAATTGGTTGAAGTGATGCAGGGAATTGTCAAGCATAACTCCGTTGAAACCACATGATAAAGTTCTTTTCAAAATGACAAAGCGAATTTAGCAAGTGTTCCAGATCATGTTCACTCAAAGGAATTTGGATTTTTGAGTCAAAATTCAGCATTCAAACGTAACTATTTGAATGATAGTTCCAATAAAATAGAAACATAATCATAAACTATAGCTAGATGTTGTATTGTTGTTTTGAAGGACAATAATTATTAGCTCTGTAGAGGTGATAGATCATTCGAATTAGAGCTACATTACTACTAGTAGAGGTTAAAAACACAGCATAACCCTGTTAAATTGCTCCCAAAAAGTGAAATTGGAAATAAAAGTACCAATCACTTGGGGGTTTGTTTGATATGAGCACACTCTAGCTAGTACTGATAATGGCTACTGCATAATGGAAAGGTGAAAACACCTCAGATGATGGAGACAACATTGTCTATTCCTAGGAGAGCAGGCGTCAATTAACAAAAAAACTTGACGTGCCCAAAATGTCATCCATATTTGGGGTTAGAATTATAATTATTATTATGCAGAAGATAAAAAAAGGAAAGGGAAATAAAAAGAAGGAAAAAAACAAAAGGAATCAGGCGTGGCATGCAAATAATGAGAATATCCTTGAATGAGGGAGGCCCGTACGTGAAATGAAAAGGCACTCACATCATTTTTATTCCTCATGCAATTTCATGTAGCTAAGTGGCATTATCATTATTTTATCTATTTTATCAACTTGTTATCTGTATTTATCAAGAATGCATGCAACCGTATCAGCATCGAAATTAAAAAAAGGATTCTCTGTATCCTCCAAGTGATCAAGCTCGGGCATACAAAACAATTTCTCTTCTTTAAATTTTAAAATATATTTGGTGACTTGTGTCACAATAACATGGGATACACCTGACCTGAGTCTAACCGTTCTATCAATTTTTTTATTGTTTTCTGCGACACACAGCTTGCAATTTTTTTTTTCTTCTGACCAACCAACCACAATTCAATTATAGTAACTCTTTGCCGGACATTAAGTTGATTTGGATCATAATGTTTAACCAGTTTGATTAGAGAGGAACAGTAATTACAAAGTAAAAGGGAGTAATTAGTACTATATGGTCTTTTAGAGGAAGTTTTGGTATACGTAAAACTGTCTTCCTCATCATGTAAGTGGTCTCCTTAACTTCCAATTTAAGAGTATTGTCAAATTTGATCAATTATTCAACATGATAACTACAGCAGAAGCTTCCCTTCAATTAGTATAAAGAGAAGTAGGAAGAGATATTTGATTTAAAAAGAAAAGAAAATACACGAAACGAAACGGTAAGAGGGGAATTATAAACAAACATTGGGTGTAAAAAGTAGGAGAGAAAGGTGGGGGGAAGGCAAGGTAATGATGAAAATATGTGAGTTCAGAATCAAAATTCAGTTTTGAGAGGTAGAAATGATGCAGAATGTATGGCCTCATGAATAAAATTTATGGGTGTGGCTGGCAGCCTCCATTATGACCACAATCCACCTCTTCTTAATGCACGCGCACCACCAAACTCAAACACTATCTCCTAAGCCCACACTTTCACACTCTCACTCTCACACGCAAGGTAGCCAACCCCAACATACCAACACACACTAACACAACACACACACACACACACACACTTTACATTTTTGCATATACAGTCACCCCTCGCAATATCCTAAAGAAAAGAAAATGGTCAACTAAGTTGCTGAATCAAATCTTACTTAAAAAAGTGACAAACAAATTCCCAACTAAAAATCCAGCTTTTGGAGTATAAAGTTGGAAGCGGAAAATCCTAGACCTCAGAATTAAAAGGGTATGTGAAAAAACCAAAAAAGAGTTAAAAGTTGAGAGCTGAAACTGGAAAGAAAGCTCCTTAATCCGAAATTTGACCCCACTAAAAGTAGTCACAGATTTCTAAAACTAAACAAGCTTGAATGGCACATCCTCACTTCTCCTTCTCCTCTTCCACGTCACCCCTTCCTACTACAACTTCTCTCCTTCCTTAGCCCAAATCATGATAATAATACAAACACCAAACCCATGATTGGTCCCACTAATTGCCCCCCGACAGGCACCATGGATGGTCCCATGGGACTACACATCATCTAGTATGTGTCCAAGTTCATGGAACAGCGGGGTCCATGTTTGTTTGTAGTGTTAATTAGATTTGGGAGACATGTGGTCCCCACCATGCCCTTAGCTGCGAGACAGTGGCATTAGTTGGTAAGGAGCAAGCGGGCTTAAGCCGCCATACATGCTAGCACGCGCAGGATTTGGCACACATGCGGCGGATTGGCTTCCTAACACACACAAATGGGTTAGTAAGTATATGGTATATGATATATGAGTTGAGAATTTATGGTGTGCAAAAGCACAAAACAGCTAATGAATAGTGGTACTGTATCATGCGCACAAATATTGGCAAAAAATGCTTGCCAGGGTGCCCACCATGCTTCGACCCAAAATTCGGAAAGGGTTCCCTTATCATGTTTTTAAAATGACTTAGTGGTGCAGACCCAAGAAGAGCCACGAGACTTGTTTTGTTGGCCGCTTCATTCATTCATTCATTCATGTTTATCTTTGTATCTAGGCACATTCTTCTCGAGCTTTCGAGGAGTCAAGATCATTGGATGGAGCTTCATTTGTGTGGGTCTGTCTCATAGGTCTTATTCCTTTCCATTGACTTGTATAAAAAGAAAAAGAAAACATCATGTGCAGTGCAGGATAAACAGGACTTTAATCCCGTGCACTTAGTGGTACAACCTATTGGACGAAAATCAACAAATTAAATCCTCTGTGCCCCAAACATTCCCGATACATATCACATATTATTTTACTCTTCTCCTTGTGACCCAGGTGTCAGTTGTGACTTGTGACAATTGTTGTTAAAGTAGCCTTTTGATGATTGTATGAACATGCTTGAGGATATTTTTGGGAAAATCAACCATGCAAATGTAAAATATAAAGAGGCCTAATCCGTAGCTGAGTTGGATTGGCTTCATTTTCTTGAAAAGTATTTTATCTTTATTAAACAAGTATGAACTTAGAGGAGACACACCATATAATGGTCCATAGGGACATTTACCAAAAGGAAGGGTAGCAGTAGTAAATAGTAATCTAGAACTACAAAACATGGCTCCCACAAGAATGATTCCTCGTAGGTGTGCTTAAGATTTTTTTTGAAGCAAACAAGCCATTTTGTGAACTTTTAAGTGGCCAATCTCATAGGAAGTCCCACGATAACAAAAACAAATTGGTCCCTTACCACAAGCCAAGGTGACCAAATTATTATAGTTCTTTTGTAAGGAATAATAATGTGATACCTCGAGCCCTGCCAATGCCAGGGCTAAATCTATCTCGAAAGATGAACATAACCATACAAATAGAAAGAGAGCATATGATAAATCCACCCCTCCCATACACGCCACATCATTCCTCTCGTGCTTTAACCAAACCAAACCTCTCTCATTTTCAATACAAATACATGTCTTTGTCTATTTTTTTTCTTGCAAAATTCGAATCTCTCTTGATTGCTTCACCCCATGCATCATTCTGCTGCGTGACCCTCTCTCTCTCCTCCTCTTTGTCTGCCCTCTCCTTATTGGTTTACTTTCCCGTACAATACAAGTGTGCTCTACAGGGGAGTCACACCCAATCATGCCCTCTTTCACCTCACCGCACACTCAAATTCATGTGCCAGATATCTTCTTCACATTTCCTTAAAAATATATACTTGTGCAATTACAATTACCAGCATCCAATAAACAATACAATATGATTATTTGAGGTGCCACCAAGAACATAAAGTGCCCATCAAAGACATGGGACATGACATATTGCAGTTGCAGTTGCAGCTGAGAGAGCTTCCAATTTTGTCAAGCTTTGTGTCTTTGGTTTCACCCTTGTGATTGGAGGTTCATCTTCATGCTGTGATGAGGAAAACTGATAAGAGAGCTACTTCACAAGTTTCATCGAGAGTTATATTGCAGCTTTGTTGTTCAGTCACTACATTGTGGATGTGTTAGGATTCTTCTGAATATGCTGTAAACTTGCTGCAGTTGATGTCGCTATTTCATAAAAAAATATATTTTTCAATCACAAATCATAAAAATAGGAAAATAAATAAAAATTTAAAATCCTTCGTGAATAATGTTCAAACTTTTGTGTTTGATTTGTATTACAAGGTTGCAAAAATCTTATAATTCATTGGAATATTTGGTTAAACCAAAAAAAAAAATGATGTTGAAAATCAAGTGGTTTTGTTGAAACGTGGGTAAGAATTAAATAGGAAAATAATCTTTTCACGTCTCCTTGCAACCATTGACAACTTCTTTTTTAAGACTAAGTAATTAAAATATATATATAAACATTTGTAATTGTAAAGAAAATAACAAAATAATAGATGTCAATTAATTATATAAACTAATTTAAGAATTAATATATTATTGCTTAATCAAATATTTTTATGTGTTTAACTCTACATGATTAATTCATTTCGATTTATATTTGAGTTCAAGTTTTCCGGAATTGATTGAGAGAGATTTGTGTTGTCTCTCTTCTAACAATGTTCATTCATATTAAGAATCAATTGAGTCGGTTTAACACCACCCACTCAATTTTTGCATCCATTTTAGACATTGATCATTTTCTTGCAAAAAAAAGTTAGTGTGTATTGATCGAGACTCCTCGATCTGCAAAATCCCTTAATTCGTTTTAAGACAAGTGGAACTATACAAGAGGAATAGAGAAAAATAAATTATTGTACTTGGTAAAAGGGTTTGAAACTTTTATGACATTTTGTTAATTATTTATGCAGAAACATACTTAGGCTTGGAAGTATTTTTTTAATGATTTTAATGTTATTCTGCTAAAGCTATTAACTCCATGAATTCAAGATTAATAGAAGAAGTAGTTGATCTAAAATTAAAAAAAGTAAAAGACTAAATTATTTTTTTAAAAGTACTGGATCAAATTGAATATAAACAAAAAAAATGTTACAAGTTTGTATTTAAAGAAAATTAATAAAAAAAATCTTTCAAGATAAATGGATCCTAAATTTGAAACACGACAGATGTGGCACACCTACAAATGTACCACTACACTAAAAAAATATTTTTTATTAGCTATCTTTTATTAAAAAAATTAGCTATTTCTTTTAATGGTTATAATAAGTCGTAAGAAATATTTGTGTTTTCCATATTTTTTGTAACTGTCATAATTTTATATTGATATAATAATTTTAAATTTAGTTATATAGTTATATCAATGCTGTTTTACATTAGTTCGTAATGAATCACTTCTGATAAACATTATACCAATGAACCACATAGCATTCTTATATTGGTAGTTTTAGAAATCAATTCATCTGTCGTCTGTTTGTAATCTATAGCACAAATTTTTCAAAAAGTTACTTTAAAAAAATTCACATGCACTTTTCCTTCCTTGTCTGTAAGAATTTTACGTTTATAGAAATTATTTTCCACTCTCAATTTATTGTAATTAGAATTTTCATTTAAGGTCAATAGAGTTTTCTCTCATAACAGATCCATATTTTATATATGGAGAAACAGTTTCACTCCTTTCTTCACACTTAAACAATGTCCATATTTAAACAATATTTCCATTAATTCTGATAGTTGGCTAAATGTTTGAAAGCCATACAAAATGACTGCTTTAACACTTCAAGACTTAAGTTCTGTAGTTTTTTCTCTATAATTATTATAAATTAATTTATTTCTTTTAAATTTATTTGATTTCCACAACATTGGAAAAATATATTGAGTGTAATTTTTCATTTAAATGTCAAATAAGTATAGAAATAGCTTATTACTAAGAGAAAATTAATTAGGGATGTCCCTTATTTGGAAAGATTAGTATTCTTCATTTGTTAATTATAAGTCCAAAATATAAGATACTTTTAAAAAATAATTGTTATCAATAATAAGTTTTTTTATTTTAATTAATAAGTTACGTTAATAAAGAATTGTATAAGAGAAATATCAAAATTAGGAAAAGAAAAACATGCCATGGGTAGAGAAATATTGTACATTACAACTCATACGAAAAAAGAAATGAATTTTACTTAAATTGTTTTCAATAAAGAGCGCTGATACTTTGATATCATATTCTAAGTACATTTTGTAACTAAACAAAATCATTTTATTATAATATAATATTTTACTAAAAAATAGTTGTAGGATGAATGTTCTTTTTGCACAGTAATGTAAAAAGGGTATGTCCCTGCCACAAAAGCTAAAAAAAAAAAAGAATTTTCTGCACTAAGCTATAAGTGGTACACAAGAAAATCTTATATATGAGAAGTTATTTTTTTCCACTAGCAGTTCCAGTACTTATTGTGGGTAGGAAAGGTCACATTTGCATCAACTTGCAATGTTAGTCCCTCACAATGGTGAGAAAAATTGAATTCTTAAAGGGATATGGATCACAGATGTTCCGACTAGCACTTAAGGATCAACTTGAATATAATTACTAAGAGTTGCAGTTATGCTTGAAGACCAATTCACATAAGTGACTGTCATCTATTTAACTAAAATATATATTTTGATTTGTCTATCTTGCAGCACCAAAGAAAGGGAGTGACGTTCCACTTTATAAGAAGTATAGAAATATCTAGTACATTGCCACCGTCCACAGCCAATATAGGAGAAAACAATTTTAATGTTTTAACATAGAAGTGACAGGATTAAAAAGTATAATAAGGAACATTTATAGATAAGTGTTGGTTCCTCCCTGTAATGGAATTAGTGGTGAAGTTAACACTCAAAATATGCATAGGACACAGAACAGTTGAATGTTGATGATTGTTCTGCTAATATTTTATCCAACTTCACTTTAATCTGTATCAAGAAATCTAATGATATTTTACCCACACATATAGACCAAACATATTGAATCAAGAAATTTAATGATATTTTGTCTGTGTTTTCATATCTTGTCACTTAATTCATTCTTTATATTTTGAGTTTTATTTATATTCAAACTATTTATGAACACTTAAAATGCGGCAAATTATTCAGACTACTTATGGACACTTAAAATGCGTAAATTATCAACTTTTAAATGTACTTTTGATGGGTGTGGGCCCTCTTATATTGTTGCAAATATTGTGAGGACGGTGGAATCAAGATTCATTTAAGTTGCGGGTCTTACTCTAATGGTAAGCAATTTTGTTATTTGTCATACATTGCTCTTATTAAATAAAATATTAAACACGTAGTAAAAGAAATTAAAGAATGTATGAATGAAGAGTACATGGTAAATAATTCACTGTCTCTAATTGAGATTGTTAACAGGAAATCTCAAATTATCTACCATACTCAATAAAAAAATTACAATAAACAATAAGGTTTGAATTAAAAAATAAAAAAGTAATATAAATTATAATAACTAATTAAATTGTACTTATTACCCTCTTATATAACATCTATCCACAAGTATTAGGTATTGCTTTAGCGACACACATATACATATATATATAATAAGAAAATAAAAAAAAAATTCTTTATCCAGTGTAATTCTTCCACCAATTTCTTTATCGTGTTTAGAAAATAAAAACAAAAACCCATTTAATAAATTTATTGGTAATTTTAAATTATTAGACTTAAATTTGAAATCTTGAATATATGATGCCTTATGTAATAAATTTTCTCTTTAAATTGAGTAGCGACAATAAATTAAACATCTATATTTAAGTTCCTAAATAAATATATCTATCTATAACTTTTTGGTTTAAGTTTATATCTTTAGAATTTTATTTTTTTTGGTTCTTCAATTTTTTTATCATAATAACTGGTATATTTTGCATTATATGATGTATTATAATGTCCGACATACATGATGAAAGAGACTTGATATTAATAATATAGCATTAAAATTGTAGGATACATCAAACTTAAACAAAAATAATTAATTTTAGTAGATACACAATTAAAGAAAATTATTGATAACTCAACAAAAAAAGGCATTATTAATGAAATTTTTAGTGAGTATAGCCTTTTATTTGTTTTATATAAATTTTATTTTTATCTCTTTTGTTATAATAATCTATCTATGTTTCTCAATTATTCATAGTTATTTTTAGTCATTTATAGTTGTTTTGAGTGTGTAAAGCGAAATTTCAAATAAAAAAATAAAAAATGAAGTTACCATAATCAATAGAAACAAATCTACATTTCACCATTATCTTTATAAAAAAATTCACCAGTATATATTTAAAAGTTGTTTTACCCTAATTAGAACAATGTTTCTTAATTTTCTTAAACATAATCTATATACCGTGAACAGAAACGAAAACTAATACACATGAAAGGTAAAGAAAGACACTATGATAAAAAGATCTTAAAAAACTTTTTTAAACTCAAATTACTCTCTCAACATTTATTCTTATAAGATTAATATTATTAATTGAGATAATATAAAGCAAAGAATCTGTACTTGAAATCCAATAGTCGAGTTGGTAGAGAGTGGAAATGGATAGGATTAGGAAACATTTGATGCGATGCATGGATGCTTCTCTTCTTTGTGAAATGATGGCAGTGGCAAACTAGAATACTTGTGCTCCTTCTTGCTACACATTAATAGTCAAGGACTCATCAGAATCCAACACTATCTACTACGCACTTGCTGCAACTTCATCACGTTTATACTTTACACATCTGATTTATTTGTTACAGAGTAGAGTTTTTATATATATATTTATTTATTATTTATTCTTTTTATATGATAATGTCTGACTCTTAATTTTAAATTATATATATAAAAATTATTTTTTCTGTTCTCTATTACCCTTACTTCATTTTATTTAAAAAACTTTTAGTGCATTTAGTTTTGAAATTTAGGTAATTATAATTTCTTTATTATCATTTATTATTAAATAAAAAAATGTATGTTCTTTTAACATTGGATTTTTTATAATACTATGTTTCTTTCTTTTGTTTTTTAATAACCAACTGAAAGATACGAGAGCATATATAAGTTATAAATTTCATATTGACCGGATATCACAGATGAAAATGAATGAGTTTTTACTTGAAAAACCATTGTCATCCCTAGTTTACGTTGGAGAAAAGTAATAGACGATGTAGTGCATTAGTAAAAGAAAAACAAATCATCATCTAACGAAGTAAAACCCATTAGACTATGAAAAACCCATTTGACATGAAGCGTATCAGACTGTAACCTATTGGATTGAAAGAAATATTCTCAAATTATAACATTATCGTCTATGCATCATGTGTTTGGTGTAGCACAGGATGCTCGAACTTTTGGTCTGAAAATTGGCTTCGAATGGTCCAATGTATGAAAAAAAAAAATTCCCTTGCTCAAATTAGACACAGAACTTATGATATATAGCAGATCTATGTATGTCCAAAAGTTTTACCCATAAATAACAAGTGTTATGCATGCAACCACGATGCTCAGGATAGGGAGGAATCAACACTGCATGTGTCGTGGGACTTTCCCCTTTCAAAGCTCTATGAACACATATGAGATTCAGTTTGATAAGTAGTTTTGCTTTTAGAAATACTTTCACACAAATCTTAATTCCTATAAATAAAGACGATAAAAATTTAAGAATGAGTTTAAGTTTCAAATTGAATAAAAATGAATAAGTTTAAGTTTTATATTGAATAACAATAAAAAAGTTCAACAATATATAAAAAAAATTATAAATTTATATGAATTTAATTGTTGTTCTCGTTGTTATTTAATCTCCTTAAAATTTATTTCTATTTTTCAGAACGAGAAGTTATCCTCAATGTTTATTTTTCTATTTTTCATTAAAGTTATGCGAAGTTGTTGGCATTACATGATCGAATCCAACATGCGTTAAGATTGGTTTATTATTAATTGGAGTGTGAAATAGACCACATGTTTCAACCTTGTCAATGAACCTACAAGGGATATTCAGTTCCAATGTCAAAATCCAACTCCTAATATATAGAGTGGTAAATACTCTATCTAAAGAAAATCGTTACTCCACCTTCTTCTGCTTTAGATTTTTTTAGAAAAAAATGTTATTTTCACAACCTTTTCAAACAACCCTATGAAAACTTCTTTTTAATAACACAGTATTATACTTAAATGAGTTACTAAGAAAAATGATGTAATTAGAAATAAAATATTATTAAAAATGGTTGTAATACTAATTGTATAAAATAAGAAGAGATCATATAATTATTGGAATTCCTAACATGTTTTGTTCTTAATGTACATGTATAAAAACCCTGTAATATTAAACTTTGGCTAAACAAAGATCATCTATAAATCCATAACCGCCAAAAAGATAACAATGCTGAATGTGGCAGAAGTAGAACTTTATAAAATAGTTAGACATTTCAATGTAAATTCTGGTTTGAGGCTCCCAACACTAGCAAACTACTTAGCTTTTTAAAATCTAATTGTCACAAATGAAAAATGGTTTCAAATAGTTTCATGTGTTGTACACAATGAATCGAGTTAATTAGTGACTGTTTTATCTTAAAAGAAAGCACAACATCATAGGAAAGCATACGAGCATTAAACAAAACAACAGAGGAGACGCTTGAACAGTCTTTTGTATGAGTTGGTCTTCTTCTTCTTCTTCATCCCTCCTGTTGTTGTGTTGTGCATGCGCTTTCTCTTACCTTCTTGTATTGAGTGAGAGTGAGTGTAAGTAAATTATTAGGGAAGAAAGAGAAAGAAAAGGAAATGTGGAAATGAAGAGAAGATTGGAAATAGAGATTTGAATTGGCAGAAAAGGAAAAAGTAAAAAAAGGGAAGGTGTAGTTAGGAGAGAGATTTGACGGAGAATCTAAAATAGTTTGGGGAAGTAAAAGATAGGGTTGATAGGGTCCGAGAGATGCTCTCTTCCTCAGAAATGGGGAGTGAGTCGCAATCTCAATCATGTAATCTCCCAACCCATGAAGGCGCTGCTTTACCTCTCTTCAAATCAAATCTTCTTCGCTAAATTCTCTGATTATAATATCATTAATCTCACACACCGGAATAGTTGCGTTTTGATCCACAACACCACCATACAACCTTCATTCGACAGGATGGTCTTTCGGAGCTCCACCTCCCTAATTGGCCTCCTGTCCCTCCTCATCCTCCTCCTCCTCCGCCCCGTCTCCGCCATCCGTCTAGGCCTCATCCGCCGCCCCTCGCCGGAGCTCCCGCTCTTCCGGGAGGCCCCCGCCTTCCGCAATGGCGAGGAGTGCGGCTCCTCCCCCGACCACGTCATCAACGTCGCCATGACCCTCGACGCCAACTACCTCCGCGGCACCATGGCGGCGGTCCTCTCCATGCTCCAGCACTCCACCTGCCCGGAAAACCTCTCCTTCCACTTCCTCTCCACGCACGACGACGCTCCCGAACTCTTCTCGAGAATCAAGTCCACCTTCCCTTACCTGAACATGAAGATTTACCGTTTCGATTGCAACAGGGTCCGCGGCAAGATTTCCAAGTCCATTCGGCAGGCCCTGGACCAGCCCTTGAACTACGCTAGAATATACCTCGCCGACACCATTCCCGAGGACGTGAAACGCGTGATATATTTAGACTCTGACCTGGTGGTTGTGGACGACATAGCCAAGCTCTGGGGCGTGGAC
>Ga0123340_1003331_pt1 | contig 15022 bp, 4 predicted proteins | sample SirMexnodulemix_FD_89961 | JGI IMG/M metagenome (GOLD analysis project Ga0123340, IMG submission 89961) | Root nodule microbial communities of legume samples collected from Mexico - Siratro Mexico nodule mix | ecosystem: Host-associated > Plants > Roots > Nodule | place: Mexico: Nepantla... | reverse complement strand
TTAATATTACTATTGTTATTATTAATAGTATGAATATTCTTTTTATTAGTATTATTACTACTAATGTTGTTATTGTTAATATTATTTTTATTAATATAATATTATTATTAATATTATTACCATTATTATTATTATTATTAACAATATTCAACAAGAAATAATAATACATTTGCAATATTTTAATATAATAAATATACAATATAGCAAGATAAAAGAAATCACATAGCTTAGTGGTTAAATAAGGTTGTAGTGCTTTGAGATTCAAAGTCACATCATACGAATTAACGCATTTGGATCAAGATGCTAATCACTAAACAAATAACCGTTTCTTACGTGTGAAAGATATTTAAATATATAAGTTATAAACAATGAACCTAATTGATCAATATTCTCCTGTGATTTATGAAAATGAAATTCTCTGGTAGTATCTACGTGACCGGCAATAATTACTGTAGAAAAAATTTGGTTATATTTTTTATTTTTTTAATAAAATCACGGCACCCTAATACGATGTAAAATATACAATATGTAAATATAACACAGTTATTCAAAAATGAAGTATAATATGAATTTTTAACTAAAAAAATGTTAATCTTATTAATTTAAGAAATTTGAAGCGTACATTCTTTTATTTAGTTATTATAATAATATCGGGAATACAAAAAGGGACGCGAATAACGTTAAATTAAAAAAAAAGGCACTCGTTTTTTTAGATAACCATGCGTATTATTATATTTTTTTCTGATTGATAAAAGTCTGTGTTCTTAATTTTGTTGAAGAACGTATTTTTAAAAATTATTTAGTAATTTCTGGGTTTTTTCTTTCTGCACCTCTCATTTTTCGACATGCATCTCTCTTCAATTGAGTAAAATGATTGTATTGTTTTAATGAGTTTTACGTCTTCTTCTCTCTTCTCCCTTTTTCCTTCCTTGTTTTGCTACGTTATGCTGCTTCATGTATGTTTGTTTTTAGTTTACATCTCCCTTGTTGCATTACACCATCGTTGTTATTTTGTTATTATTATTGTCATTATGAAGAATGTTGTAAACGAGGAAGAAGAAAGAAAATACATTACGAAGAAAGTTTGTTCTGAAAAACTCTTTGTAGAACAAATTTCCTGTGTTTTAGAAAACTTATTTTGAAAAACTCATTTCTTAAACTGCATTCTGAAAGATATTATATATGTTTCAAAAAGTTAATTCTTGAAATCATGTTTCAAAAAACTTATTTATTTATTTGAAAAAATCATTTTAAAAATATTATTCTAGAATTTATGTTTAGAGATTTCTGTTCCAGAAAATTTGTTCTAAAGTTTAAGGAAATATCATTTAGGAATTATGGGAAGTGTATTCTACAAATTTTTGAAATGAGTAATTTGGAAGTCACTTTGAAAAAGATGAAAATGGTCATTTTCAAAATTGTGAGGTGGGAAGAAAAATGGGGTGCGGGAAGAAAAAGATAGGTTTCTCTTCATTCTTATGTAAATCTCATAAACATAAATTTCTTATTTTGTCCTTTTTGAATTGTAGAATTAGGAAGTTGAAAAATATTTTTTAAACCACGGTATTTGGAAGTTAAACATAATTTTTGGATTGTACAATTTTTGTTGAAAAATAAGTGAGTAGTGGTTGAGGTAGTACTTGATACTGGTGTCTCCTTTGTTCAGAAGTCGTAACGGTACTTAGAAGAAGCTCGATGTTTTCGTTGATGAGTAATATTAAAGAAGATATATAAAATGAAGAAAGTTATTTTAGATTGTAAAATCGAAAGGCCGAAAACAACTTTTAGATTATATAATCTAAAATGGGTAAGCCGAAATGTTTGTGTTTATGGTGATGCAGTAAAAATGAATGGAGGTACAATAAGAACTTGCCTTAGGTGGGCCAATTTTTACCCGTTATTGGATTGGGCCTTAAAAACGATTGTTCGGTTCGTCTATCATTCCAGCTCTGCAGGGGTTTAGAAAAGGTTTGCGACGAAAGGCCAAGGGTTTTGCTGTTTTAGGTTTAAGTTCAAACCCCAGTTTGGTTCGCTTGTGGCATTAGGGTTTTTTCTGAGATTTGGTTGAAGAGTTATCTCGACTATCGCCATGGATCTTTCCGACCTTAACTCAGCTGAAATGCAGAAATTCTACTCTGTAAGTTTAATTCTTCAAACCTCTTGTTAGTATACTGTGATTTTACGGTTTTTTGTTTTTTATTTCTATGAAAATAAACATATCCTCGCCGATTTAAGCAAATATTCGTTGATAGCAGTACACACACATATTGGTTCTTTTACTTGTTAATTATGAATTACGCGAAGGTTGATTCTGTTATTTTAGCTATAAAATTCATCTGAATTAGGTTTTACGATATGTGATGATGTTATGGCAGTGCTATTTAATAATTCGTTAGTTTTTAGAATTTGAGGAAGATTAGGTGTGTCGATTTTTTCCTTTTTGACTGAGTTTTGGGTAAGTTATGCTTGACTTTACTTTCAGTTGCTTAAATCTTAACAATAATCATATTCTGCGAATACAGTCTAAACAAATTGGAAGACGGATGAGAAAAACTGCATTTATAGGCTACACATATCTGTTTGTGTTCTTATCTGTGTTCAATTATATTTTAGCGATTGTTGTATGTATACCTGACAGTGAGGAAAGTTGTGAATCGAGTAAGGGTGGAACTAATCAGTAGATACACTGTCACAAATAAACCAGAGATGTGACTAAAATACAACCAATACACTATCTGTTAAGGCATCATGTCTGTGAAATATAAAAAATAAAGTTATATTATAAGACTGATATGCAAAATAATTTTAGTTTGTAAATTAAGTAGTTTAAGTGTGTAACCTTGCTGTTACTGTTTCTGTTTCAAGCCATATTCTGAGATGGTTCTTGTACTTCTATGATTCCTTTTGTATGCTGTTATTGTAAGGATCATGATACCATTAACATTCTCCAAGTAGGCCATCCCAGTATTTTATTTTTTTTTATATATCTGTTTTCAGTGTCAGAATAAGTACAAGTTTTGCCGATGCAATTCATTAAAGTAGTGTACCCTTAACTATCCCTCTCAATTCAGGAAGAACAACAAAGAGCCATGGTTAATGAAATGGTGGCAAAGCTAACGAGTGAATGCTGGGACAAATGCATCACAGGTACACCTGGGAATAAATTCAGCTCCAGTGAATCTAATTGTCTTTCAAACTGTGCACACCGTTACTTGGAGATGAGCATGCTTATCATGAAAAGGTTTCAGAGTATGCAGTGAGGATCTAGTGTTATCATCGTGAAATTTCTCTTTTGCATGATCATCAATATTGGAATCTTATTATCTGGCAGCTAAATTTCTTTGGATCAATTTATATTTGTTGTGACTGTTGTGTCCAAATATTTAGTTTACATTTTGGCTTTCCTGAAATTTATAGAGGGAAAAAAACTCGGCCTATTTGTGAATTACATGTAGCTTGCGTGACTGAAATTATAAGCGATTTGCAAATTCAAATTCTCAGTCAGGCAAGTAAACACAGATAATCATGTATGAAAAATGATGTTATTTGGTAATGTCCAATTTCCCAGTCACACCTTTAAAATAAGGGTTTGCATACAGTCTATAGTCATCTTACCGGGGTCTCACTGGAGGCATCCCCTCGAAAATTTTAATGTTTATGTGAATATCTATTTTTTTTTTAATTATGTTTTCCTTTTATTAAAATAATGTATCTGTTTGGACAAATACCTTAATAGATCGGATTTACAATCGTAGCGTCCAATCCTTTATCCATCCCTGCAGAGCCACTCTCACAACGGTCACGAGGGACAAATCAGATTTCAGATTTGTCACAATGAGGTTAAAGTTTTTAGTTTGTGCATTTCTCATCCTACAATATGGGTCACTCCCACACAGATCAAGCTCAGCCCGATCATATGGCTTCAAAGCCTTCTTCCCACTTTGTTTTCGCTTAACCCATTCTCATGAATTTAGGTATCAATGTAGACTGTGTCATCCTCCACCTCCATAGCTTCTTATATTTCCAAAAGACCCTTAGAAAAGACTTAAGTGTCCTTTGGTGAGTGGGAGTGGCCTAGTTGAACTTATATCCTGGATTCGGAAAATTACGGGATTACAAATTTCGAAACTTGTTTTAATTAGAAATTATAGTTCCGGATTAGCCTGAAACATTGTATTTTGAAATAAGCTAATATGGAAGTAATAAACTAATCTGGAAATTAAAATAAAACACGTGTTAGATCGTATAATTTAGAAAGTACTGTCGTATCCGAAAATAACTTTTGAAATCTGAAAATAGCTTTAAGAATTCAAAAATAATTTTCTGGATTAATTTCAGTAATCTGCAAAATATTTCCAGATTGCGTCGAAAGTTATATTTAGATTTTAAAAATTATTTTTAGATTTTGGAAGTCTTTTCTAAATTCAGAAATAGCTTCTGAATGGTATAATCAAAACGTTTTTTTTTTTTTTTTTACTAAATCACTTTCGAAAGTATAAAGTGAAATGACCGAAAATATTAAGATCGTTTTATATATTTATATTTATTTTAGGATATTTCAGTCTTTTTATGTTAAAAATATGCTGAAGAAACTATGGAGGTGGTGGAAGAAGCAGTCATATGTATTTGAACTCACCCATACATCATGTAGATAACATCTAATAACCGTAATAAACTACATAATGTATAAATATAACATATATTGTAAATTCTCATTCTCTTTGAAAAAATAATCCCTCATATATTAATATGAAAATATAAAGTTGTAATTTTTTATATCCAAATAATAAAATACATTGTGGAATTAAATTTTAGTAACAACTACTATAAGTGTGCTTTTAATTTAACCATAAAAATATAAAGTTATTTTAAAGCTACTTTACATGCACTTTTAATCCGATTTTTTAATATTTTAAAATCTCTTTTGATGTATTCCTAATTTGCTTATTTTAAAAATAACAAAAAAAGTTATTTTGACCATTTTAGATGTATTTCTAATTTGGTTATTTTTTATTTATTTTAAACAACCTTATATGTACTACTAATTTGGTTGTTTTTATTTTTAATGTTTTAAGTTACTTTAGATGCACTTTTAATCTGGTTATTTTAAAATTATTTGGAATCACTTTGGATGTACTTCTAATCTTGGCATTAAAAAAAATGCATTTAAAATCTTGCTACCCACAAATACTTTTTTACAAAAGAACCGTGCAACTGTGATTCTCCATTAGAGTGGGACAAATGTAGGAACATGACATCATTTCTATTGAGCCAAAATAATAAAAATTAATATTATTTTTATAATAATATTTAAATTTTATAAGAAAAAAGACTATACTAAATAAATGGTAAAGCATCATTTCACTCGTTTTAAGGATAAAATAAATATTTTTAGGTAAGGAAAATTTTGACATTTAATAGAGATACTAATTTAAAATAAATTTAATGTTTTTGTAAGACGGGTTAGTTCTAATAATTGTGGAGTCTTCGAAGCTCAAGTCAGTGATGGTCCGAGCAATAGTGAGTAAATAGGATCAGAGTAACATTACCTTATGTCTTGGAATCATCTTTCTATTTATAGGTTTTCTCATGGGTTTTAGGTGTCTAGGTCAGAGACTCAATTTATTAAGGATCCTCATTTGTGATTCTTCAGATATCCCAAGTGACGAGTGACTATGTATTTTCTGTTAATGACACGTTAGAGTAAAAATCTTTAAAGCCCACTGAGATGCAAATATCTTAATCGATTTGTGAAGAGACGCGTTAGATTACTTAGATTATTTCATAATACAAATATAGTTTAAGCATGATTGGTACGATGGTCCTATAGTACACTTAGTAAAGTGGTTTCTTATATTATTATTATTTTTTATTTCAAAGGTTTTTTTGCCATGTTATTTTTATACATTAATGACGAATCCATTCTTTTGTTGTAAAAAGTTATTTTTGTCGTCCTATTAACCTCAATTACGACAATTTATATTTTAAATTATAGAAAATTTATATGATGTAATTTAAATTAGATAGTCTTATCTGATTTCTATTGATATCTTATTGCTTCACAGGAGCCTTATCTTAGATGAGGAGTCTGTAATGGTTCCTCAAATGCAATCATGATATGTTTTACCTTATGAAACACTGGGTTAAATTGTAGCTCATGGTACCAGTCAATTAGGAAATTAGTGAACAGAAATTGGTATTTACTCTTTTGTTCGTTCTCTTTTTGGTGAAAGGGATGAAAGGTCCTGATTTTGCTAGTTATTACTCATAAAACTTCTCTCTTTCCTGTGCAAATGAATTTAATTGAATTTGGAGAATCATTGAAAGGATGCAGTTTGAAGAGAGGTAAATTCAAGGGTACCCATGAATGAAAATTCTGAAACTATTGTACAATTATGATTGACTTCAATAATGTTGTATGGCTAAGGCAATTTGCCTCCGGTTGGTTAACTTTTGTTGGAAATAAACTATACCACAACTACGAGGGAGGCCAAGCGTCTGTGTCCAATATGTTGTTTGGAAGAATGGGCTGTTGATTATGTCATTGGATTGTTTGTTAAGGGTGCTAAAACGTGGAAGCACTTCTGGAGGGAGGCGAAGAAAAATTTCGAAGAGGGCATCATTGCACAGTTCCACGGATGCAGAGGTACATGGACAAGATGTTTGGTAGAAGGATTGCATGAATTTCACAATCCATTTCCAGCATTTGGATAATGGCATTTTCCTCTGTTATTGTATTGGTCAATTGGAGGATTCTCTGCTATAACTAGAAAAATCTTGGACCTGAATCTGAATATTGTCCAAAAGAGGGCTATGACTTTCATATGTGATACGTTTGGTAGGGAGAGTAATACGGCATGCCTTTCATAATTTGTTATAGTGTCATAATTTGTTAGCTGTGTCTATGAACATGTTGTCGTATTAAGGTCACAATGAGCTACAATCTCCACCAATAATCTTCCTCAACTTTTGGCATTAACACATTAACACCAAAGAATCCAATAATTAACAAGGTTCAATTACATCTCTGATATAACCAAAACACAAGCATTACCTTCCATTTTCCAAACTAAAATTCTTGAGTTAAAATATACATTTTGAAATTTTCTGACATTAATATTATGGAGCCATTTCTGTTGAGTTGCTATTAGGCTCACTACCACTAACACTGGTGATCCTGTCTTAAACTTCCGGAATCATGTCCTATTCCTTTGCTGCTGCTTTCCCATAACGAGTGCCTTGGAAATGAAGCAACTTCTCTCTGACCCCCTTCAGTGTTGAAACATCCTGCTCAAATCCATGGACATATCACCTATTCCATTACCCTTGCAAATTTCCTCATCATTGGTAAACTCATCTGCATAATCGCTTTCCTCCTCCTTCACTTCCTTCTCCTCAAATTCATTGTACTCTGGGGTTCCTACTTCAATGTCTCCTTCTCATCCTATGGTTCAGGGATACAACAGCCCTTCTTCCGGATGAATCTGATGGTTCCTTTGGAATTGGAATATTAGTCCTGAACTAGTTGTTGGATTGAGGAATGCTTGAGCAAAATATTTCTCTGAAGTTCTCAGCTACTCCTTTGTCATAAGGGTTGGCTTGCTGGTCATACCGGTACCTAAAATTTTCATAAGTAGACTGCACAGAAAGAGAATAGTCATTAGTGTTTCATAGATAAAATATGCATACCATCAAGGTTTCCAAAGGTAGAATACAAAGGGTGATCAATATTCAGAAACACCCAGAAAAAAGAAAGTAAAAAGTCACATTTAAGGTCAGGGAGTTGAGTTAAATGGTGTCTAAACCTAGTTTTTGCTAATTAGATATGTGTGGAAAACAGTGAGGCCACCAACAAACCAGACAGAAATGAAGGAGTATATTATTAGTGCAATGGAGGCAGGAGCTTTGATCATTGCTTTCCAAATTGATATCTCTTCAGAGTCCATGATCCTCTTAATGTAGACCCAACAAAAGCCATGGATGTATAAACAAAGAAGGTTGCAGAGAAAACAAACATGTAGTAGAACCTGTAATTTCGCTGCCGCCATATACGTAAAAGCAAAGAAGCAACAAAAAAATCCGGGCTTAGCAACTCCATGATCATATCTACTATAATTGTGTATTCTATTAGCCAGGAAGAATATTTTATGCAGAAGTTGTTAAGTAAAACATAACACAGAAGAAACAATGAACATTATAAGGAAAGAAAGTTCTTTTATGCAGAAGTTGTAAACTAAAACAAAGCATAGGGACAATGAACATTAAAAGGAAAACACACCGATTTTTCTTCTGAATCATAGAATGATGATAGAAAAAGACACAGATGGAGGTTTTTGACTACCACCAATTTGAAATTTGGATATGTAAACATTAGTCCATTACCAAGCCAATGCAGTGACCCACCCATGGGCAGTGACGATCAAATCGTTCAACACAGTTATCACATACTGAACAATGAGAACAGCGGGGAGGCCTATAGAGCATACAGGTATCACAGTATTTTATCTTCACTAATACTCCATTGACCATTACTTCCTTTGATCGTGGCAAGTGTAGCTGTGGGGTTTGTCCATTGTTGAAATTACCACTCTCATCAGATTCATCCAGAATTGGAGGATAAACATTGCGGGGCACTATGCCTGGATCTCTTCCTGAGGTCAGTAGAAGGGTGATCAGAACCTGGGAATGCGTTCAGATTACAATATTTGTATTCAAAATATAATCTACGTCTAAATGATAAGCATTGAACTAGATTACAATAATGTGTGTATAACCAATACGTATTGCTTAATTATTTTTTATCACCATCACAAATTTGTTTTCATGTCATAAAAGTTTTATATTTTCACTTCATGCTGATAAAGAATCCAATCTAAGTTGCATGTTTTTAGTAAGGTTTCATTACTCATTTAGTTTGTATATTTATGCAGCTGAACTATTTTACTCCTTATATCTTGAAATTCTTAATTTAATTTCTATACTTAGGCTTTCTAATCTATTTCAGTTTTTATGTATACACCTCTTTTTCAACTCATTTTAGTTTTTATATACACTCTCTTTTAACTCGCTTTTAGTTTCTACACATGCACTTTTCAATTTCAGTTCTAAGATAGATTAAAAAGTGAAGTGTATTAAACTATAATACAGCAGAACTTAACACGTTTTGCTTCACTTCAAATTGGTTCTATACCTCCTTACCCTGACATAAATATCAAATTCTGTCAACAATTAGTATTGGTGTGACAAGCCAGCAGTATGATTTTTAAAAGATTATAAAAATTTAGGAATCATAGCATCATTCAGATATAATGCTTATAGAAGTTAGAAGATGCAATCTGTCAGTGTCAGAAATTTAGTTTTGGCCGTCATAACAACTAGATAAATAACACTGCACTTGAAATATAAAACATAAGGGCTTTCAAAGTTTCAAACTATGATTCTGCACAGGCCATGCATGTAACGACTCCACCGCTACACAAAATAGTTCTGAGCATATTAAACAAATCACGGCTACAGAATGAAAGGACTTACAAACATTGTGTGAAAAACAGTAAAAAATAAATATTTCTCATCAGGTCCAAATATAAGCCTCCCTCCAAGACAAAATTCCTGGAAAAAGTACAACAGTCACACATAATTCAAGGTACAAATAGTAACAGATAATTGCATTGAAAACAAACATCAGAAAGCTTAATCTGTGTAATTGTATAAAATAGACAAGTTAACATCAAAAGGTAACTATCTAAATTATCAACACTCCAAGGGAAACATGACAATCAACAATAAGCATACCCTTTAGTTTATTACTAAAACATGGTCTAATAGAATGAAAAATCTAGAGACTATCAATCAATTCAGAATTAAATTAGTACACAGGAAGAAGAAACTTGGGAAGGGTAATTGAGCTTAAAAGTGGTGGTGGAACAGAACAGTGATGGATAATATTATGTTAGAACTTACGTTATTGCCTTTCCAAGCACGGTAAGTTCTGACCAGAGAAGTATCTCCGGCAGTGCCACCGCCGGAGTTGGCCGTCGTCGGTGGGTGCAGTGCAAACATTAGTTGTGAATGAATGAATTATGGATGAATAATGAGAATTATTATTATTACCATGTTAATTGACGGAAAGGTCAAACTGTGTGTTATGTGTATTTCGAAAAAAATGATTTATGGCAAAAAGAAGAGTGGTGTTGAAGTTGGGTAGGTTAATTAGTTGACTTTTATTGAAATAATAATAATAATTATAATAATAATAATAATAAAACACCACTCATTTCAAACAATTATTACCATTTTTTTAAATTTATTATTACGGGTTATTCAAGTTGTTAAGAATGGTTTGATCGTGGTTTAATAAAAAAACTGTGATTGAGTAATAATGTAATAATATTAAAGAACTATAGTGTCACAACTTTATGACATTAAATACTGAAAACAAAATCTTGTTTATAAACAAATGTTTAAATTAAATAGTTGCTTTAAGTTTCAACAAAAATCATGCTACTCAGGATGGTAATAAACTTATATTCAGAATATAAAAGAAGATAAAAACTATTTTAAGTTTACTTTTTAAATAATATCCCATTAAATACCTTTTTGCTGTAATTTATTCTTTTATCATTTTTAATTTACATTCATGTAACTTTCATCATTAGAACTTCTAACTAAATATAACTTTCATTATTACATTCAAACTATCTTAATGTACCTTCATAAATCTTTAAAACTATTACTTATTCATTCACATTCCTAAATACTTCATGCATTCCTTGGAGATTAGTTACTTGTTAACTTTGTTAGTCCTTTTGTTAATCTTTTGACCTTTGGAAATCCATGAACTATTATAAATAGAACTTCAACATTTTGTACAAGTCATGAATTGAATAAAAGTATCTTTGAAGGTGTTTATTGAAAGTTGAGTTTCTTCTTTCTCTTGTTTGAGTTCTTATCTTGAGAAACTTTCTCAAGTGATGGATCCTCTAGCACTTATCCTTCAAATTCTTTCCATGGGTGGCGTGTTATACTTTTCATATTCTTTCTTATTCAATTTTTATTTCGTGTTATATTGATAGTTACTTGTTCTATTATTTTTCTACATTATCACATCAAATGTTTGTTGATGTTTATGTATTTGATGAAGTCAACTCAAATCAAGACAAAGAAAACTTGAAGATGTCTTAGATTGTGTGTGTATGTTGTCTAAATCATGTGCATGCATCATATATCTTTGGTATGAGCTCTAAAAATCCTTAATGTTCTCAAAATATAAAATTGAATGTGAACTAAACTTCTTTAAGTCAAAATATGTTAATAAAGTTTTCAACAGATTGTTTTAAATAAACAATAACCAAAAATCTTGTTAGCAAGAAATAAATCGATTTAAATATGTTTTTCAATTGATTATTTTTATAACACTGTAACAAATTTTAAAACTATTTTGAAATCTTATATAAAGGATTTTCGGAAACATATTTTAAAAAAAAACAGTGAGACAAATTAATAAACTTTGATAACAGAAAGCGTGAACAATAGTGTTTGGTTACCAAAGAATTTTTTATTCAAGAAGAACCAAGAAAGAGATTCTTGGAGCTCATCCTTGATTGTGATTGTACTACAATGGTTTATTCTTGTTGAGCATTTTGGGAAGTCACTGCAATTCATTCTTCTCTACTAGTTTTGAGTTATAGTTGTAGTGGTGTGTTTTGTATTCGATTTTTTAATTGATTGAAAGTGTTTTTGGGACTACAAGGGAATAGGGTTTATTCTTGTAGGTGTGTAGAAGGATCCTGCATTGTTCCAATGTGGTTTCAAAAGGGTGCAGTAGGGTTCTACACTATGGTTGTGAAATCTTGTAGAATGCAAGTTTGTTGAATTGTTGTAATGTGTAAACAATTGTGTTTTTAGTAGAATTTCTTTGTTTGTTGACAAAGAGACTGGATGTAAATCTTGAGAAAGAGTGAACCAATATAAATGTTGGTGTTCTTGCTCTTTCTTTATTCTATTCTTGATTCACAAATCAATTCTGCTTAATATTTTGTAACTGTATAATTTTTAGTTGATTGATTTTGAGATTCAATTGATTGCTTATTTGTTCCTTACTCACTGGATTTATTGATTAAATCTATTCTGAATTGAATCTAGTTTTTCTGTTATTTGATTGATTGTTTATTTTTATTGTTGATTTTTAACCTAAACCCAACAATAAGAAATTTAGCTCCTCATAAGCATGAGAAAACCAAACATTACAAGAAGAATGATGGAATAAGAAGATTACTCCAAACAAAGCCTAAAGATTCCTTTAAAAGTCAATTTTGTTCTTTGTTCTAGCCAAAGATGTCTAACCCTAATCTCAAAAGTCTATTAAATAAAATATGAAAATCGACACTCACACCCAACACAACATTCTGTGTCGGACACCTACTGAATTTTGTTACTATTCTATTACTGGCCCAATCGACGTTGGGCCCATGTTTCTATGTTGGGTGCCACCGCCGCTTCTTTGCTTCTTGGGTTTCTCCAAATTGAGTTTACGTGATTGACTTAGGCTTGAGTTTATTTGTTTTTATTTTCACTTCTTAAAGGCTTCAATCCTAATTCTTCTCATCCAATATTTTTCTGATAAATTTCAACAAAAAGAAATTGAATTAATATCAAATTCTTCTCTTGACTCTCACAATCAATTATTAATAAAAACTACTTAAAATTGAGAATTTAACAAGTTTTAAAGTGTATAAAAAGTTTATTTTTGTTCTAAAAAATGTATCAATAACATCATATAAAATTACTCTATTGAGAGTAAAAATGTATCAATAACATCATATAAAATTATTCTATTGAGAGTAAAAATGTATCAATAACATCATATAACATCATTAAGAATGATCATTATTTTAATTTTTTTTATAAAAAACTTACAAAAGCTTCACTTTGAGGAGTCATTGCATTGCACAAAAAAGTGGCAACTAAGTGAACAAAAATATGCCCTTCATTATTCTTGTAAAAATTATGTGAAAAATAAAAATAAAGGACATTCTTTCTTCAATCTTCTACGTTTTGCCATAAATCTCATTCAATTTCTATTTTCTGTCTTGTACATACGAATATTTGTTCCTAGTGGAAAACAATAAAGTGAATAAATGAAGTCTGCAATAACTGAACATCATGCAAGATTTGAGGACATATCTTTTTCAGGAGGGATGACTTGATGGAAATCCATCTCCAAGACTACAGACAAAATGAAGAGATCATTGAGTTAGAGCCTTGATCAGAAGCTTATTAGGAGTTTGGGCCTAATTGAGCTTGTTTGGGCCTCCAAACAAACTTTTGGGCCCAAGTTCAAAATTGGAAAAGTTAACTTTAGAGATTTTAGAGCTTCAAGATTACAATATCTCTACTTGTAAAAATTGTATAAAGTAGTGTGTATAATTTTTTATGGGCCATGTAGTGTAGGAAATTAATTTTGGACCTTGTATTTGGACCAAGGGTTGGGCGTTGTATTTAGGCTAAACCTTAACCCTAAGAGAGAGAAAGATAGTGCTTAGGGTAAAAACCCTAACTTGCCATGCAAGCTAGGCTTAGAGCTAGATGACACACTCCAAGCATGCTTCCCACGTGCCTTATAGCACTCTCCTAATGGAGAGGATTCTCCTCATTCATAACATGACACTTTCCATCACTTTATTTGAGAGTTTTTTTTAGAAGCTTGTGTTGGAAGTTAGGGTTAGGGTTGAGTTACGGTTTGGAGTCAACTAGCCTATAAAAAGGTGATGCATGTACTCAAAAATTTAATTTAGAATAAGTAATGAAATGGTGGCCAATTTTGCCTCTTCAAACTTGTTCATGAACTCTCTTTAGAGTAGTCTCCTCAAGACTCTTTGATACATGCAAGGATGGAGCACTTGAGGAACTAGAGAAAGAGAAGACATGAATAATAAATAAAGGAAGTATGACAAATATAGAGGGAGCATGAAGAAATAAAAAAAGAGAATAAGTAGAGCTGGTGGAAATGGAAGAATGTGAAAGAATGTAAGAAGATAAGAAAAATAACTTGAAAGAGAGAAATATTTTAACTTTTGGAACTCTCTACCAATCAAATTGAAGCACAAGGATGACCACATCATCAAAATGCATCATTACACCTTTTAACTAAATGCAACTACCGTCATTACATCCAAACTACTCCATGCACCTTCATGAATTTTCAAAATCGCAACTTGCTCGTTCATGCACTTTCGTAACTATTTCATGCACTTCTAAGGAATTAGTTACTTTTAATCCTAGTTAACTTTGTTAATCTTTTGACCTTTGGATGTCCATGAACATAGGAATCCAACCTTTTTGTAGAAAACATGAAATAAAGTATAGAGTGAATGAAAGTACCTTTGAAATGTTTTCTTGAAAGTTGATTTTTTCCTTTCTCTTGTTTGAGTTTTTATATTGAGAAACTTTCTCAAGTGATGGCTCATCTAGCATTTATCTCTTGAATTCTTTCCACAGGTAGCCTATCCTTCCTTTCATTCATTATTTATCTTTTAAATTTACATTTCAATGTGCAAATCGTTCCTATTTGAGTTTCATTTTTTACAAAATATATAATTACTATTTAAATAAAGATATAACAACCTCACTTTCAACTATATTACAGTACACTCTATTCACTTGCTGAGACAACACAACATAATTCTAATAATGTGATCCTCAATATACTTTCTAAAAAATTACTTTAATTTGCTTTGCATATATTTATGTATTCTTATAAAAGGTTGAGTTATATAAAGATAAAATAATTGTAATACAAACGACAAATATTATCATTTACTTCTTTTATTTTATACGTTGCAAGCATAGATAAATTCTTTTTATGTAGGATATATATAATTGTTTACTTACTTTGTTAGATTCTTATATATCGTAAGTATAAGTGTATTGGAAACTGTTAAAATGTTCAACTCTATTTTAGTATTCATTATGTGTCTTACCATATATGATTATATATATATATATATATATATATATATATATA
>Ga0123340_1003330_pt1 | contig 15023 bp, 11 predicted proteins | sample SirMexnodulemix_FD_89961 | JGI IMG/M metagenome (GOLD analysis project Ga0123340, IMG submission 89961) | Root nodule microbial communities of legume samples collected from Mexico - Siratro Mexico nodule mix | ecosystem: Host-associated > Plants > Roots > Nodule | place: Mexico: Nepantla... | reverse complement strand
ATATATATATATATATATATATATATTAATTTTAGATGTCATAAAAGTTATCTATTCATTAACAAAATATTTTCATTTCAATGTCATAAGGTAATGAAACAAGCCATTTAATGAATTTAGTGCTATAATTGATTCTGAACGGAACAAATATGTATGACACTTGTGTCTACTTTAAAGTTTATAGTAAATGGTTTGTTCATTATATTATTATTGTATGTAAAAGATATTCTGACAGTAAAAAATAGTAAAACTGAGGTGTAAAATTTTAAAATTAAGCTAAATAACAAGTTTGAAACGCAAGACTTGGGACCTCTTAGAAAGATATTGGAGATTAAGATCACTAGACATAGTGACTTAAAATGTCTATACTTGTCTTAGGAGACATAAACTCAGAAAAATCCTTAATAAGTTTGGCATGACAAACTTAAAACCCGTTTCCACACCTCTTGCTTCTCACTACAAGTTAAGTGATGTACGATCTCCTAAGACGATGGAGGAACAACGTTATATGGACAGTTTTCCAGATGTTAATCACATTGGTTTTGTTATTTATGATATGACCTGCATATTATGTTACGAGTATTGTAAGCATGTTTATGTCTAACCCTGAATGATCACATTGATAGCTCTTAAGTGGATTCTTCATTATTTAAAGGGGTCCCTTGGAAGGGTCTTAGTTTATAGTAGAGCCAAACGATCTACTAGAGATGTTCTAATAGAAGGGTTTGTTAGCTTGGACTTTGTTGGGTGTTTAAACACCAAAAAATATCTCCCTAACTATGTGTTAATGCCTATGGTATTGCCATCAGCTAAAAGGTTAGTTTACAAAAAGTAATGGCTCCGTCAACCACTATTATATTGCTATTAAGAAGTGGTGAAAGAACTTTTTGGCTTAAGGGTCTAGCTAAGGAGCTAAAGGTCTAAGAGTAGGTTGTCATAGTTTATTATGATAACATTAGTTCTATACAACTTTCAAAGAACCAAATTTATTATGAAAAAACAAACCATATTGATGTGAAACTGCATTTTGTAAAAGAGGAGATTGTTTGAGAATTTGTGAAGGTGGCGAAGGTCTCGGTTCATAATCCCTCTTATATGATCATGAATGTTTTGCTTGACAATAAGTTCTTTCATTGCTTGGATCTAGTCCAACTAATAGGTGATTAAGTTTGTAATAGGTTTAAAGGTAGTGAATGTTTTATCACACATAAGATTTGTGTTGAACAAAGACGGAGATTTGTGAAAATTTGGTTCAGTAAAATTTATGTTTAAAAGATTCTTAGACAATAGCACGTCTTGTGGTGAAGAAACATTTATTTGTTCAAGTCCATCTACTTTGATCAAAGCTTTATGTTAGACCATCTACTGCATCACTTTAACTTCAAACATCAATTGACATTTTCAGCTCCTAACAAAATAACTGAACATGTGATTTGACAAATGTTTGGTACGTCTTTCTTGGAAGTTGATTAGTCAGACAGTTTGTTAGACTTTGTTTCAATGTATAAATAAGACCTTGTAATAAACATTTTTCTTTAATTTGGAGTTGAGAGTTCACTAGTGAGATAAACTTTCATATTATCTTATATTATTTCTTAAATGAATTTTTGACTGTAGATATATGAGTTTAAATCCAATTATGTAATTTTTTCTATGTAATTCTTCTTAAATCTTTCTTGTTTATTATTTGTTCTCGTAGTTTCTTCCTCATTGTCTAGTATTTGTGTGGTTAGATGATTTAATAAATTTGTGTATTTATCTTTACATATTTTCTAACAAAAATACACGTGTATTCAATGAAAATATAATTTGTCTTTACTATATAATACATTGAGATATATTTTTGGAAGTGGTATAAACCCTCAGACAAACCTTGTATAAAAAACCTTTTATTTATATGAATTAGCTATATCAAAATTATTAAAAGATAAGATCTCTTATTTAGATAAGTTTTCATTGTTAGGATTATTATACTTTTTATATTTTGGATTTTTGCTTTATAAATGTGACAAGACAAATTTTTAAATTCTTGGTATGGATCATGTGTATGTGTAAAAGAGAGTTACAATATATTATCACTTATCAAACATAGTTAAATCTACATATGCAATATTAACATACCATTAAAACCTTTAAATAAAATTATATGAGACAGGCTAACAAGTAGATTGAGATAAAAAAAAAAAAAAAAGTGCATATCTTAAGAGAGTCATGCTTTACAGGTTTTAGAGTAAAGAGAAGATGGTTTAAGTTACAAGAGAAAGGTTGATAAAAAAGTGAAGTGGAAATTATTCAGAAAATAAGAGAGTGGTGGGCTCGGCTCGGCTAAGCATTTAGCTAAGGTAGGTTTGTTTGAGGAGCAACGGCGGCGTGAAGAAACTAAAAAGTAGGCTAATTCAATGTAAGGAAGCTGTTGGTATCCACTTCCAACCACTCACTCACACGCCTCCTCACAACCACTTAATACAACTTTCTTTTACCCTTTTCCGTCTGCACAACACCGCAATCTTAACCATACCTTTTCTCTAATCAATTTTCAACCATTTTTTTAATATCTAATCTCTTTCCCCTTGCAAACCCCCTTAAGTTTCTTATATTTCACGATACCCTTTACAGTATGTAGAGAACAAAAAGTTTTACGACAGTTGAGAATACTACATCCACCCAATAAAATAAAAAGGTTTGTTTTTTTTAAATGGGTGGTCGTATTTAGACATCAAATACTTGTTTATAACAACTTAAAAAAATAATAAACTTTTTAGTGTTTTTTCAGGCTGTCAAAAGTATTACTTTTTCTTTTTGTAATTTTGAATTGTTGTGCTAATAGGTTCATAATTTACTCGACAGAGTTACTTATTATTGTGTGTCAGTATAAAAGTGTTAGTAGTAAGTCTTTCATTTGGGAATTGAATCCTTTCCATTTTGAGATTTACCATTTTATGAGATTAAGTTCCTTTGAAGCAATGTTTTTCTTTGGGCCAATATTTTCTTCCCCTAAATATTTTACTATGATTTTGTACTTCATGTTTCTATTTCTGCTTTTCAACCACTTCTATGTAAAAAGTTATCATTTCTTCAACCCCCATCCCATTTTAATCAATTTGTTCCTTGACTTATTATTGTTTGTACTAATTAAAACTCTGTTTTTCTATTGTTTTATACACAATTTAGATGGAATTCTTTATATATTAATGTTTTTCCAATTAAATCAGCATATATTGATATTATTTTGTAAAGTTAATATAACTGTATTTATTTTATTAAAGAATTTGATAATACTTGAGAAAAATATAGAGATTTCTTTTTTATCTTTTATAAATAAGGTGTTTTTATAAGTATTATTAACCTTAATTTCTTTAACCAACATTGGTTAAGATTAGTTTCTTGTGTCATTTAACCATGCTGGATTAAACTATCTTTGGAAGAAAGTACACTCTCTTTCTTAAGAGCATTAATTATTGTTTTCTACACCAATACCTTGATTGGGTATACTATACACACCTATTTCCTCATGTACAGATATTTCTTAAGAAACAATCAAAATTTAATCTTTACAACAGATACAAGCCACCCAACTCAATCTCATTTTTTCCTAAAATTATTTTATCACAAACTACTATTTATTATGTTTAGAAGCTCAACCACTTAATGAGAATTTATTGTACTATATAACATTTATACATATCACTAATTGACACATGATTCATAACATTGACAGTAACTTTCCATTTTATCACTACCTACATTACTTTTGGACTCTTAAAACACAATAATACACTTGATACCTATAATTAAAATTAAAGATAAAAACAACTTTATGTGAACTGATCTATACACACTGTAATTAATATATATATATATAATAGGCATTAATTTGTATAGATGAAATAATAGAGAAAGGATACATAAAAGTCTTGTAACTAAAACTCCTTTCTCATTCAAGTCCCCTTTTTAAAACTATATAAAGTATGACCACTGTAGCCCATACAAAATTGATTATAATTCATGCAAAAAATGGATGAACAACACCACCTCCTCTCCTTTTAAAACCCCCTCTTCTCCCTCCCTCTCTCCTCATAATATTTCAAAGCTGGCTACCCTCTTCTTCCCCACCATCAAACCTCACTCTCCTTCCCTCCCTTAGCTTTCTCCTCTTCCTCTCATGGGAGCCTTTCGCCACTTCCAACCCATCTCCAAATGCTCCTCAGAAAACCGTTCACACCAAACTGTGGCCTCAGACTTGGATGGCACCCTCCTCATCTCTCCCAGTGCCTTCCCTTACTACATGCTTGTGGCCATCGAAGCCGGTAGCTTCCTGCGTGCCCTCTTGCTTCTCATCTCAGTCCCTTTTGTGTACTTCACCTACATCTTCATCTCCGAGGTTGCAGCCATCAAGTTTCTCATCCTAATGGCCTTTGGAGGCTTGAAGGTCAAAGATGTTGAGATGGTCGCAACCTCGGTTCTTCCGAAGTTTTATGCTGAGGATGTCCACCCCGACACCTGGAGAGTGTTTAACTCCTTTGGAAAGCGTTACATTGTCACTGCCAGCCCCAGGGTGATGGTGGAACCCTTTGTGAAGACTTTTCTTGGAGCTGATAAGGTTCTTGGAACTGAACTTGCGGTCACCAAATCGGAGAGGTTTACTGGGTTTGTTAAAGAGCATGTGCTTGTTGGGGAGCACAAGAAAGTTGCTGTCATGAAGGAGTTTCAGGGTAATCCACCCGATTTGGGACTAGGAGATAGTAAAAGTGATCATCAGTTTATGTCCATTTGCAAGGTTGGTCAATTGATAATATTGTTTTTTTATGTTGCATGTTTAGAATACATATTAACTAACTTGTGTTTATTATATTGCTCTGCATAAACTTTCAACATTAATGTTTATAAGAGAATATAACAAGAAGAAAATATATGCTGTTAACTTGTAAGAAAAGTAACTAAAATCAGAGTTTCTAAAAAAGATGTTAAATGAGTTAATTTTACTATATAGAAGTTATTTTACTATGTAGAAATTGAAATAGTTTGCAGATAAAGAATGTCTCCGAAAGACATGTATGAAATAGTGTGATCGAAGAAACAAAGATTTAAGTGTGAACGAAATATGAGAAGATGAGAATTTGAGAAACTATCCACTGTTTTCATGTGTCTATGTTCAACTTCAATGTTTGGGAGACATCTTTTTGGCTCAATGGAGCTAAAGTGGTTTTTTTCTTTCTTCTAAAGTAAAATGGAAGTATGTTTTATTTAACATTGAATTGAAGTTTGGTGAGAGCCTTAATGAGCAGGACATGTTATTATCACATATAAGGAGTCTCTCTTCTTGTTCCTGTTTCACTGTATCTGTGGCACTTCAAAATCTCTCTCATTTGCTTTTATTCCTTATTTTTTTCATTCATTTACTGATGTGCAAGTGGTCCCTCTACATTCTATAAGTCAATTTATAGATACAACTTGCAACAGCTCTACTTTGAGCTGTCCATGCCCCCGTTTTTCAGTTCATTGGTGATTTTCTCATGAGTCATAACACTTAACTACTTTTAAACACTAATAATTATAAGTTTTCCCCATTTGTTATTTTGCCTACCCAAACCAAATTCACTTTCCAAATTAAGGAAAATAGATTACCATGAGTTTCATATGCACAACCCACTTTAAACACAAAATCTGAGCCCTGTTGGTTATGGCTCATGTGGAAGAAATGAAGAGACTTAAAGCACATCCCTGCACAGAAAATCATCAATAACTTAGTAAGCACAATCCTTGTGACATTCCCCTCAACTTAGTCTAAAATTTCTCAGCTGTACTTTCTGATCTTTTTCACTTTAAATCTGGGGTTCATGAGAATCATTTTATTGTGAACTCTTGAAACTACAAGATATCCAGCATCCTAGATCAATTAGTGATAATTTCCAGAGTTAACAAGCCATCGTCAGAAACTTAACTTTATGAAAATGATTACTTTCAGTATATGTATCAAAGAGCAATGTCATAAACACATTTTTTTTAACACAGTTGGAAGATTTCATGTGGACTCAAATAAAAAAAACTCGGGTCCACACGCTTTTTCTTTGTGGGACACACGTGACATCAACCAAGCAATCATAAATTTTGTCATCTCTAAATTTTTACAGTTATCTTTCTGTTCTCCTTTCTACCTTATCTTTTTACCACATCTGTTATTTTTTATCAATTCTCTTTTTGTCTTCATCTCCTTCCGAGAGTGTATAAACCTTGAGGGAGTGAAAAAAAATGATTTGGTAACCAAATCATTGTCTCAAACAGTGGTGTCATCATCTGTCATGTGTTCAATCAAGTCATTAACTGTTCTCTTTTTTCATGCAGGAAGGGTACATGGTGCCTAGGACTAAGTGTGAGCCACTACCAAGAAACAAGCTTTTAAGTCCAATTATTTTTCACGAGGGTAGGTTTGTTCAGAGGCCAACCCCTCTTGCTGCCCTCTTGACCTTTCTATGGTTGCCAATTGGCATCATACTCTCCATCCTGAGGGTCTATCTCAACATCCCTTTGCCTGAAAGAATTGCTTGGTACAACTACAAGCTACTAGGAATAAGAGTTATTGTGAAGGGTACCCCTCCACCACCTCCAAAGAAGGGTCAAAGTGGAGTCTTGTTTGTTTGTAACCACCGCACAGTTTTAGATCCAGTGGTTACTGCTGTTGCACTTGGAAGAAAGATTAGCTGTGTCACATATAGTATAAGCAAGTTCACTGAAATAATATCACCAATTAAAGCTGTGGCCCTATCAAGGGAAAGAGAGAAAGATGCAGCCAATATCAAGAGACTTCTTGAAGAAGGGGACTTGGTGATCTGTCCTGAAGGTACAACTTGCAGAGAGCCTTTCCTCTTGAGGTTCAGTGCACTTTTTGCTGAACTTACTGATAGGATTGTCCCAGTTGCTATTAACACAAAGCAAAGTGTGTTTTATGGGACAACTGCTCGTGGACACAAGTTGCTGGACCCGTACTTTGTGTTCATGAATCCCATGCCCACATATGAGATCACTTTTTTGAACCAGCTTCCTAGAGAACTGACCTGCAGTGGAGGTAAATCCGCAATTGAAGTTGCAAACTACATTCAAAGGGTTCTTGCAGGGACTTTGGGATTTGAGTGCACCAATTTGACAAGGAAGAGCAAATATGCCATGCTTGCAGGAACAGATGGGACAGTTCCATCTAAGAAAGATTGAAGGAGAGAGGGACAAAGTTCTCCCTTTTGATTATTCTGTATTGGTGACCATTGTGTTTTCAAAACACAGAATTATGATAGAAATAAAATCTGATTGTGGCTGATAAAAAAAATTATAGTTTATGTATATTTTGTTATTTTGATATATACAATTCATAACTACTGGTATTGGGTCAGTCCTGAAATCTAGTTAGCACATTATCTTGTTTTGAGAGTTTTTTGTTCTTTTTGTAAGTCTTTTCTAATCTTGTTATCCCTTTTGTGACGATTTTCATATTAAGGTTTTACTTTTACATATATAGTCTGTGTCAGTGTGAATATGAGATAGGTATGGAACATGTAGGACACAGAGATATGGCACATGGGATGCATTGATTTTCAATGGAGCAGTAATGTTATATTGTTGTTGTATCATTTATTTGCTGGCAACTCCAGCTAGAAGGCTGACAAGCATGTCTAAACCAAGATAAATATGCCTTAATGGTAGAAGATGTACATATCACATAACAAGTTAACATGATTCTAATCTTACGTTGAGGGGTCTTACTCAAGTAAATTGGTAGGGACTAATCAACCAAGGCAAGAGAATGCATTCAATTTAATAGGAAATAAGACAAACACAAGCAATGACTTGGATGCCAGCAGCAGAGTTAACATTTATATACAGATTCATCCCCCCATTTTGAAGATTTAGCATTAGTTTATGGGAAAGTAAAGAAACTAGATTTTAATTGAAGCAATGGATAAACAGAGACATCATATATATTTACATGTAGATGGTGATGTAAAAAATGACCAATTGATTCTCCAGCCTTTGTACCAAAGAATCAACTTCCAAGGTCTCTATGCCTTTGTTGATACTTCAAATGTTCAAAAGGGAGAAAAGAAGTTAGGCCCTTGTTTGCCGGATAAATGATGAACAACTTTTTATGTACGATAGATGTGTGTTATTTATTCATTTGTTTCTGTCAGAGATAATTTTATAAGATCTAATTACATTTTTTCTTAAATTTAAGATAAAAATATTTACAAAGAATACATTATGTTATCTCCATAAACAATCAAATGGTATAAAAGGAGAAACCATTCCTAGCATCAAGTTGTGAAAATGAAAGCTACAATGTAAATATATATATGTTCGTTTGTTTTAAACCTGATAAGTGACATCAAAGGAATCACCACTCCAAGAAGCAGTAGCATTTTCCCGGTGTTAGGCATGGACTTTATCAGGGTTTTCAGTTTTGATTGAAAGTAATCATGGTAACTGTTACGGCATGGAGAAAGAACATGATGAAAGGGCGCATAGGTCGCAATGCACCATAATGAACAATCATGTGGAGTGTGATAACTGCAGAATTAATGCAGTCACAGTAAACATAATGCTACAACAGAAATGTAAATATATAAATTTAATGTCACGTTCAAGCCTGCTATGCTATAAAATACATACAGTATTGTAGATCACATATATGGTTAGAAAATGTCTCTTAAAAAATGTGTGTCAATTACAAACTGAACCTAACGTGCTAGAGAGGCTATTTGTGGATGCCTTAACAAGAGTTTGTGGTCCTTCCTTCTTCGGAGAAAACTGGGGACGCTTAGGGTCCATTTAGCTATTCTGTGTACTCTTTAATGACTAATGAAACTACTGTGAGACAGTTGAATAAGCACATGGAAGTGCCAGACTGTGGCACCCTGGACTGAAAATTCTGATAAGATCGTGTTTGATTGAATGTTTAGTTTCTGCAGAAATCTAATGCACACAATTGGGAGGCAAATAAATGCTTATATGGACTGTGTTATTTGTCAGAAGTACACTCTGTCAAGAGTTTTGATTCTGTTGTAAACTTCTGCATATTCATTGTGTTTTTACAAAATATAACTGATGAGAGACAATTTTGTACAACTTTGTTCAAGATATATCATATCATTACAGGTGATGTGTTTTCCTTTTAAATATTTAACACATTTAACAAATCCAAGATTCAAACTCAAAATCACTTTTTAGTTAAGCTGAAATAACCTCATACAAGTTAATTCACAGGATTGGTCAGTTATTCCTCCTACTGGTGCTATTCATTTAAACATAAGAGCAAATTACATTTTTAATATTATAGTATTAAGGATTAATGCTAAGGAGCTAATAGTGCAAGATAGACTATCACATCTTACAAGTCCCAAGCTTAATCCTTATTCATTTTGGAACTAGGCTTAATTATTCTATCAATTTAAGTTAGCAGATTATATTCTCTTTGGTGCTATCACCTTATTTTTAAATTTTGATTAATTTCGTTAGGATACTATATCAACTAGAGATAAATGAGTGTAAACTTTATCTTATAAATTGATTTTATAAGGTTGAGTTAGGTTTAAAGTCAACTTTTAAAACAGTATTAGAATCTATCTTAAAAAGATCGTTTACCCCTGTCAAACTATTATGGGACCATCCTTAATATATTGTCACGTACGAATTGGAAAGTCCAGATATAAAAAGAATGTGTTGGGGATAAAAAAACAGATTCAAATCTGCAATATGAATTTGTGAGGATAAAAATTCAAAATCATTATTAAATAAACCAATAAACAAATGTTACAACATACAGTAAAGGTGGAATACAATAACACTTCAAACCCTGATCACAATTGAACTACAGTAGCTTTCTCAGCCTGATAAAACATGAAGTTAGCACTTAACGGACCATGCACAGAACAATGGCATGACTTAATCTTAACTCCAAAATGTCTCCAATTAGAAATCTTCAATGGCAATTTGTTGCTCCTACTGCATCACATGTAGAAGCATGTACAGCACATTAGCTAGGCATGCATGTCATCTGATTAAAAGAAATGCTTCTAATGCAAGATTAATTTTTTTCCTTCAATCAAATCAAATGAAACATCAAATGTTTGGTGTTTAATGCACATTTTTCGATTACAGAGTCAAATCAGTCTGTAAGATTAGCAATCAAACTGTCACTTTCAACAAATTTATAGAACCCCTCTTGATTGTTAGGCCTACCACCAGATGATTCCATAGACCTCTTTGTCTCAGACCAAATTCTTGGTTTGGATATCTACATCTACCTGCAAACAAGTACACAAGTTCAATAATATCACTATAATTATTGTTCTTTCTTTCCACGAAGATAGTCAAATCAGTCATGCATTAAGTTGTAAAATATCAATACATTTCAGACAATCTGAAGATTCAGAGGTCAAAGAATAGACAATAGAAATTCAGCTTAGGAGTAATAGTTAAAATGCAATATCACTTATAATTAGATGTGATAGACCACAACCACTATATCTTTTATGGAAGATTGGTGGTGAAACATAATGCATCCTAAGAGGATCATTCTGGACCATTCAAGCCATACAATAATCTCATATTTTCCTTGTTGGGAGAGTAAAAGAACCTATTCCCCTTCACATTTTGACAGATCAAATGGACAAATCATTCTCATTTTATCATATGGTCAGATTCAACATAGATCAGTTTATCTATTGTGAACATTTTTCAAGTCAGAAGTTTCAACCATATGTGACTCCAGAGAAAAACACTTACCTATTGACAAGACCTTTTTTCTCACTTAGATTTTGGACTAGACATAACTCTACCTCACAGAAGGGTAGTTTCTCACTTAAATACTTTGTGTTATAATGGTGTGCTAATAGGTTATCAATAGATCTAACAATAACCACTAGAAGTGGTGCTGATTATATGCTTTAATTTTAGCCATATCAGTAGTACAATAAATCTCCAATCTCCAACACTAATCACAGGAATCTTTCAGCAGACAAAAAGCAATACAAATAAATTCACAAGAGAGATCAAGCCAAGTCAAAAATTACCAACAGAATAAATCACATAAAAACTTCCTACTTATCTTGATAAGATCTCCATCCTCATGAACAACATATATTTACTTTCTCAATAGGTAACTGTATTCAAGAAATTTGAAGCTGCTGCATCTACATAACTAACAGCCATAACATTTGATGGACAACTGTAGGAAAAATCATTCTTTAACATTTTGTTTCTTTCTTGTTAGCGTTATGCTTTCTATGGTTGGAAAATCATAATTTAAACCTTGGGAACTCAAAGAATTCATCTTTTAAGTAGAGAGAACGAAGTTAGTTATTGAGAAATCTATGGTTAGAGATATTAACTAATATACTAATATGGATAAATTGAAATTGATATATAAGGGTGTTTTATTTGAGGTTAATTCATCTTAACCCAAATATCAATTCACTCCAGAGCAATACCATAATCTTCTTAATTTGATTTAAAATCAACTTCATCTGAACATATTCTTCCAATCATATCAATATCACTGTTGCTAGTTCCACAGATTATGATCGATCAGGTATTAAGAGTGGCCATTGGATATTATTTCTAGGGAATCATATATGCTATAACAAAGATCTTTTATATACCTTTCCTTTTATAAATTTTTCATTGCCTAATGGTAATATCCATGTTGAATTTATATGTTCTGTAATTATTTCTTCTTCCTCTCTTACATTATGTCATGTCTTGTGCATAACTTCAATGTTAGTATCTTTTATGTTTCAGAATTAACTCTTGGTCATAATTATATTGCCATTTTCCATCCTAATTTTTATTGCATTGATGAGGTTATGCCTTAGAAAACAATTGATATAACTGAAAAAACTCAACAATGTTTATCACAGGAAGTCCTAAAGCACAAACCTTTGTTTCACAAATAGAGATACTAAGAAATATCAACTTCTTTAGTATCAAATTTTTTTAAATGTTTAAGTAATAATAAATTCAATTAGCTAAATTATGACATTTTATATTAGGATATATATTCCATGAATGTTTTGGATCTTTGTGATATTTGTCATAACAAAAGAAACTTTCTTTTTACCTTAGCAATACAAAATTTCATAAATTCATTGAAATAGTGTATGTTGAAGGATACAAATATGTTTTGGCTTTAGTTAATAATTACACCTGCTTGACATGTATGATCAAAACCAAAGTTAAAATTATAAATATTTTAAAATAGTTTGTTATTTTAATTGAAAATCAATTTGATGTTCATCTAAAAATTCTAGGAAGTGACAATGGTCCTAACTTTTCATGCATGTTTTTTAAATAAAACATTGAAGTAGTTATGTTATTGCTCCATCACTAGGTATTATTAAAACATCAACACATTGTTAACATTAATAAACATTAATATGGATATCTTGTTGTGGATGAGATCAATTGTCATGTGACAGATGTTACGTGAGTCAAGTTACAATTAAATCATGAAATCTGAACTATTACACTCTTAAGTTAAAAGAAGTCATATCCTGACTAATGAATGAAAATTACTTTCCCTTTAGTGAAAAAGACAATACATCTCATATTACTATTACACCTTCATCCATTTTTTATGAACTTGATACTCACTTTTCTATACAAATTGTTATTCCTAAAGCCATTGATTTACCCATTGCCACACATGTTCCCAAAATGCTAATATGTAAGATAATATTACACTTAATCTTAACGACAACATTAATAATACCACCTCTAAAGCTCCTTTTTGGGTATCTACTAGAGTAGGGACTATATCATAATTATTTTTCTCATAATAACAATATTAATCATTTTGTAAGAATTTCTTATCTTATTCAAAATTACCTATACTACACTAGGTAGATATGATAATGATGCATGACAAGGATGAGGTTGGTTATACTCATCCCTGCGCTTTCTATACTCATTCCGTCTCTGGTATTCAATAAGTATGAAATTTATCTCTTATCTATTCAAAACTACCTATACTACACTAGGTAGGGATGACAATGATGCATGATAAGGATGAGGTTGGTTATACTCATTCCCGCGTGTCTTTATACTCATTCTGTCTCTGGTATTCAATAAGTATGAAATTTATCTCCTATCCTCACAAGTCAAAGTGTATTTGTACATGTCCAAATATTTATTACATAATTGTTTTACAAATAATTAAAATCGAAACAAAAGAAACATGATATCAATAAGAATTCAATGCCAAAAGATGATACATTTTGTTCTCTTTAATGCCAAAAAATATAAAAACATTGTAGTTGTACAAAATAAATAAGTGTCAAATAAACTAAGTGTCTTAGTAATTTAAAACAAAAATGGGTATGTGTATGAAAATGGAAACAAAATAGATATATACATATATTCATTCTCGTTCTTATACCAAATTTAATAACTCAGGTAGTATTCATACCTCTGCTTAATTAATTCAGGTATTTCCAATATCAAGACGTGTTTAGTAGGTAATACTCACATGCATGCGTTTATTTTTCTAATACCAAGTGTTCTCTTACTTTTTCTTCTTTTTGTTTGAATATTTTTTTCTTTTTTTGTTTTTGAACTACAAAATTACTCTGAAACTATAAAATTTCATGTTGAAGAGCTACATATTCAAGAAGAATCAAATTCTCCTAAATTAAACAAAACTTGGCTCCTGGTGCGTAAGGGTAAACATCTCATTAGGTGTAAGTAGTTTATAAGACCAAATACAAGTTAGATGGTAACATTGATAAATATAAAGTCTAGTTGGCTGTGAAGGGATATACCAATATGGAGAGAGTTTATTACTTTGAAACTTCTTAGCCTGTTGTTAACCTTTTTAATATATGGTTTTCGTTAGCTTTAATAAGTAGTAATGCTTTTCTTCACAGTTAAACGCCAACAATGTTTTTCATCTTGGTAATCTTTATGGAGAATTATATATGAAGCCACCTTCAGCTCTTCTTCTTGTCTCTTCCAAATGTAAAAGGTCATGTTGATTATTCTTTATTCATGAATAAGCTTCCCACCTCCATCATATATTTATTGATTTATGTTATTTATTGATTTATGTTAAATGTTGAAATTCGTTATGTCAAAAATCATCTTCATGAAAATTTTGAATTAATAAGGATATCTTTCTCAAGAATTTTTAAGCTTAGAAGTTGTCTGATCCACTCAAGGCATATGACTGAAGTAGAATAAATGTCACTTAGATATTATATATTGATATTGATTTTATTTGTAGCAAACTCATCTCCTTTTCTTTTAAATGTTTCTTGAAAATTTATGAATAATTTAAGTGATTTATTGGACGATCCACTGAATATTATATAATATTATATAAAAGATTTATTTATCGTAGTAAACACGCCTCGACATTAGCTATATGTTATCTAACAACACATAGTTTGTAAGTTATTAATAGGTTGAAATATATGAAAATTTGGTCTCCTATTTTGAACTCTAATTATTTTATTATTTGAGATTTTTTTTATCATGATTGATTGGTGATATCAATAATAAATAGTTAATATTAGTTTATGGTATCTTTTATTGATGGAAATAGAAAAAGAATTTATTACATTTTTATTCATATAAAGCTTTATATATTAATTTCTGTACTTTATAATGAATTTCTTTACCAAAATTTACATGTTTATATTTCTGCTACTTTTGCAATGTTATATAATAACCAATTGTAATTATATTTTTATAATTCAACATTTCACATAACCATCAAATTGAAATGAATTATTATTTTATGTGTATTAAATACCAAGATCATGTGCTTGTTTTCTTAGCATTTTAACTTGTCCAATTTATTTAAATCATTGTTATTAGTTCTTTTGTTCCAATTTCTTCAAGTTGAACATCATTCAGGCATATGCTTCAACTTGTAACAGAATATTGGATGATAAAACTTTTAAAATTGTTTGCAAGGTTTATGTTATATAATCATAGTTATAAAAGTTATAATATTCAGGTATATATATATATATATATAT
>Ga0123340_1003329_pt1 | contig 15023 bp, 6 predicted proteins | sample SirMexnodulemix_FD_89961 | JGI IMG/M metagenome (GOLD analysis project Ga0123340, IMG submission 89961) | Root nodule microbial communities of legume samples collected from Mexico - Siratro Mexico nodule mix | ecosystem: Host-associated > Plants > Roots > Nodule | place: Mexico: Nepantla... | reverse complement strand
TATATATATATATATATATAGCCATTTTAAGAAAATTATTGGTAAGTCATGAATGTAACATTAATTACATACTAAAAACATTAAATAATTAATTGTGTAAATTAAAGTTTGAAAGAAATGTGAGGAAACAAAACAAAAATATCAGTTTCTGATTATGGGAATGCCAAAATTTCTAATAATAATTAGTGTGTGTAAGGTAGATTGAACTTTTTGTTTATATTTTATATGGAATTGTTTTTTTTATTGAAAATATAAAACTTCATTAAGTGCTTTGTATTTATGCATGTGGAAGAGGCCAATGCATGAGCATGCACCCCTGCAAGATTCTGAAGCATCCACAGCAGGGCAGGTAATGTGACATTATGAACAATTTAAAACTGGATCTACTAAACAAATCATTTACTATTTTCAAAACTTTAAAATAGCATATATTATTCTGTAAGTATTTTAAAAATTCTATCAGATTAACCCATGGGAATAATTTAAACAAATATTAATAAATTGCTTCCTTGATATATATATATAAACTTAGGAAAGGTATGACTTTGAGTATAATTTATAAGAAATAAATAATCTTCGTACACGTCTAAATCAACTTACGTGGTTACTGTTACTATGATTTCTACCTTCATTTTCTTTTATTCTCGATCTTTCGTCTCAATCATAGTTTCAGACTATTTTGTAATGACACTATATATCATATTTTAACAATCTAGTACTTGTGATTTTTTGGATTTTATCAACATTTAATATAATTATTGTTTGAATAATTTTTTGTATTTGTAAAAGAAAAAGGTAAAAAAGTAAAATAATGATTATTAGATGAGTGTAAAAATTCGTTTTTCTTATATAAATATAATTTTTTTCCATAAAAACTATATTATATTATCTTTAAAAGTGAATTGTGAAACAGTTAATGAATTGTCAAAATTTCATTTTTTAATTATAATTTAAGGATGAAGCTATTTATTGAATTCAATTCAATAATTTAGCGAGTTTTTAATGATTCATTACCTTTGTCTCTAATACATATATCTATCTATACTGTTTTAATTAGATTTATACTTAACTTAAGTATAATATCTAAAGATGATGATTTCAGGATAATTTTTCACTTAGTTATTTGTAATATGTCGACATTTGAAGTTAAGAATTGGCATTCCACGTCTCCAACAATACAAATAACATCTTGAATTTTAATTTGGTAATTAATTAGTTCTACACTTACTAAAATGTATTTTCAAATTTTAATATGCATTGGATTATACCATAGATTATATTTCTAATTGTATCATTCAAAATATACTATTACTTAATTGTATAATTTAAAAGGCATTTTTAAATGTGAATATTTATATTAAACTATAAAATATAAAAGTTATTCTATATTAATCTGATGTTTATTTTGTTGCACTTTCAACTATATTTAATTATACATGGGTTGCATGGTAAGATCAAAATTAGAGAATATTTATTAAAAGTACGCAAACTATTTCTCTTTACATATTCTTTTGGTTCAACTATACTTAATAAGTTGTGCGAGGACCAAAAGAGAAGTGAAAAACAGCAATAGTGCTATGAGGTAGCAAATAACATGTGGATTTTTATTCATGCAACTATCCTTAAAAAAAATAAAAGACAAACTTTTGAAATGATGAATCACAAGGACAAATATTTATCTTGGTAGTTTACGAATTTTTCAACTTAGAATTTGAAAATTATTATTTGAGATTGTATGATTCATAATTATTTTAGAATGATATTTTTTTAATGGTACAATTCAAAATTTATCTTGTTTTAACTATGAGGTGTTCAAAGTAAAATGTTATTCTTGAAGATTCCGCATGGATTAAACATAATATTGAATAAAGTATAGTATATAAACAAATTTAAACATTACTTTATTTTGTAAAATTAAGTTAAATTTAAATTTTATTTTTCTACGGTAATATCAAAATTTATTCTAATAACTTTATTAGGTTTATCATACACCATTTATTAATTTTCTTATTTCACATTTAAAATATTTAATCTTCAACTTATATTTGATAATTTAACAAATCATTTTAAAATAAATGTGGATATAAGACGAAATTATGAATTGACACTCTAGACCTCCTAAAAAGGAAATATTTATGAAATTGGTATAATTTTTCTTGAAATTATCAATGTGGATAGATCGTGTATATATAACACAACTTCCATTTGAATTTTGATTCCAAAATAAAATTGTGATTTTTTTTTATCTGTTTGTTTATGGTTAATTTATGCTTATTTTTTCGTTTACACTAAACTCATATAGAAGGTATGACTTTAGTTTAATAGGACTTAAATGTGTCAAAACTTATAGTTTGATTAATATAAGCCGCGCACCTAAGACATTATTCTTTTGTTGTTATTGACAATAATGTAGCTTACGTTAAATTATAGTATTCATTTTATAATAATTTCATAATTTACTTATAATAGTTTATTTGAAATTAAATGATTATAAACTTGTTTTTTCAGGCCTTATTGGGTAATGTTTATACAAAATGGCATTATAATTATATGAAATTGAGTGTTCTATTAATGCTATATATTTGTAATAATCAAAACAATTCAATAGTTATATTTTGATTGGTGCAATATTGGTAGGTACGAACGTATGGTGTTTAATTATTTTAAGAACCAACCTACAATAAAAAGGTTCGAGTCTTAGACACATGTATTCTACTTTAATTGAAAATACACTAAAATATTGTATTTCTTGTCCTATTTCAACTTTAACACACGTATCTGTATCTGTTGAATCAAATTTGGGTCCCTTACACAATTTCAGTGTAAAGGAAAAAATAAATTTAAGCTTCAATTGATTCTAAATAAAGTTGTGTTTGAATCATACTACTTTGCCAAAATTAAATAAGATGTGTTGGTCAAGTATAAGTTTACTTTAGAATCAAAATTTAAATTAAAGTCATACTTTTTTTCACAATAAAATCATATTATCCAAACACGACTTGTTCATATTAATAATTTAAAAAAAATCCATTTAATCAATTAAAAAAATATATTAATTCCATAAATTTCACTCAAAAGACATCAAAATGCAATAAGAAAATAAATTAATTTTCTAACTATATGATAAAAATAATCATCTATGTGATAAAATTGCAATAAGTAAAACATTTTTTTTACTTAAAAATATTTAGAAAAATTTGGTTTATTTTATTTTTTTTCAGCAACAAAGAATATATATAAATGTGGGAAAAAATTGCTTTATATTTATCATATTCAGGGATGATGGTATTTACCCCTTCAACTTTTTTTTTTTTTCATAAATAAATATTCTACACATTAGTTTTATGCCGATGGATCTTTGAATTTTCTTTTCATCTTAAAAATAAATACCTTAAATTATTGTAATTTTATCTTTATTTGCTTTTATTAAAACGAGGATATTTTCTAAGTGAAAAACCACGAGACAAATTTATTGAGAAAGTTCAATACTAGTTAAGGGAAACCTCATTTTGTTGGAAGATTTGTTCTATTTATATAATTAGAATTGAACTTTTATCATATGCCTAAAAGGTCAAAATCACAATAACCTGTATTAGCTCTTTGCGGGTAATTTTAGCTCAATTAATTATTAAACTTTATTCCTTGACCGGTAAACACCTAAAATTCAATTTCATCCTAATTAAGGGTGAAAAATTGCTCGTTTTAGAAAATCATATTAATTTGGGATTAAATGCTGATAAAAAAATTAATTTGATATTGAATTACTTTAAAAAATCTCAATCTTTTTATTATTTTTGGTTCAGTTTTGTAACAGATTTATTATATAAGTTGTTTTTCCTAACATTAACAAAATTTATAGAGTTTTTGAAAAAAAATAAAAACGTTTCTGAATTTTTTACTATTTCCCTTTTTTATTTTTTGTAGATTCTTTTTTTTATTATATTCAAACGTGTGGAAAAATAAGTTGTAAAAAATTTAATGAATGGTTAATATTAAAGATAAATAAATTATTAGGTTTCCTTTCTAGTTACATATACAAATATTTGCAAAGCGAATAAATTCGAAGGATCAAATTGAAAATAAAGATTTAAGGTTTTTACTAGCAGCAAAAAAGGTACAATTTTAAAGATTAATTATAAAAAAAATATAATGTCCATGTAAAATAAAGTAAAATTTAAGGAACGATTGAAATAAAAATAAAGTTTATTATGTTTTATTTTCATAAAAAGATGAACTTTAGAAAATTCAAATACCTTTTTCGCCTAAACATGATCCACGACTTGTTATTGTTTAATATTTATAATTAGTTTTCCTTTTATAAAGCTTATTTTACATTGATTATAGATAGGTTGAATTTTTTTTTAAACTTTTGAACAGATAGCTTAATTTTGACAATGTTATATTTATTTATTAAAAAATTCTAATATAAAAAATTAATTATCTCCTTCAATTATGATTTAATCATTTGCTTGAAACAAGTTTTGTGAGGATATAATATAAAAAGAATCGCTTATATAGAAAAGAATCAATTTAAACAAAAATTATATGGAAACAACATTTTGACTAACAAAAATACATGGAATAATATTGTCCGTACTAGTCTCATGTTTTGATAAGATCGTTTAATACTGTACGTAATAAAATGTAATCATTAAACATTGAAATAAATTATTATTTTATAATTATATAGTATTTTATTGAAAAAAATAGTAATCAAAAGAAAATAATTGATAAAAGGTTTAGTCAAATTAGAATTTTCCTTTTCTTAAATCAGAGAAACCATGAAATACTGTGATAAGTGTTTTCTAATTTTGGTTGATCGAAGTGGTTTGAGTTTTAAAAAAATTGAAAATTTGATTGAGATCTGGCATTGGGGAATGACGATTCTGCACTAACACAGATTCACAGATGCTGTGTTCGAACTTGTAATGATGAAGGGAAAAAAAAAAGTAATATTTTGATGTGTATTAAAAATAGCGAATGAACCATATTCGATGGTGTCCAACGTGTTTTGAATCTTGGCCTTTTCTTTTGGCACGTTGAAAGGTGAAACGAAGAAGAACCCAAAAAGTTTAACAGCCGAAAAGCCAGAAAAAAGAAAGCACCTTACGCGGCTCAAAGAGCATGCCTTTCTTTTTCTTCAAAGGATAAAGCTCAGTTCAGATACTCTACGTCAAAAAACATATCATTAAAACCTCGTTTTCTCATTTTTCTCGATATTTTAGTACATGTAACAAACAAAAAGATGTTTTTTTGACCAAGACAATGATGGTTTACCTCAAGACAAAGACAAAGGAAGCCATCATGATGAACTTTGCCTTCAAACATGAAAGTCAAATTATATTTATTTATTTAATGCAGATATATATGAGGGTGAATGGTGGATGAGGTGAGAGAAAGAGAAAGAGAAAGGAAGAAGTGATGGAGACTATGCAGTGATAATTGACGGCTGAAAGACGTTGCTTGAAATTGTGCTCAAACCTCTCTTTTCACTTTCACTTTCTCACCCACCCACCCAACAAAACATCTCATTCCCTCCCAAATACAGTTCCAAATTCCAATAAAAACCAACCTTTCTTCCATTCATACTGTTTCAGAACTGGGTTTTGTTCCGTTCAGAAATATGATGTTGAATTTTGGTAGGCTTTGGACTTCACACACGCTCATTGGTCTGGGTTTGGGACAATTTCTGTCTCTTCTCATCACTTCCACAGGCTTCACTTCTTCTGAATTGGCTAAAAAAGGTTTCCTTCATCTGTTTTTTTTTTTTTTTTCTCCTCTAATGTTTAAACCACTGATACAATAACAATTCTTCACCCTTTTGTTTCCTCGTCGACTTAGGAATCAATGCTCCCACTTCACAGTCCTTTCTCAACTATGTGTTCTTGACGTTTGTCTATGGAACTATTCTCCTATATCGAAGGAAACCACTCAAGGTTAATTATAATACTATATGCTTACTTCACAAATTTGTTCTTAATCTTGAATGAATATCAGTTGAGAATTGAGATTGCCATGCTGTTCTCCAAAACACAAATTATATTCTCTGAAACATTTTATCACAACTTCACTAACTTCATCTGACGCAGGCAAAATGGTACTATTATGTAATTCTCGGATTGGTTGACGTGGAAGCTAATTTTCTTGGTAAGTTTTTCATGTTGCAGATATGTTGAGTTGGATGATCTTATTATTACTTGCAATTATATCTAAACTAATTCTCATCTACTGAACAGTTGTGAAGGCATACCAATACACCTCACTTACGAGTGTGATGCTACTTGACTGCTGGTCAATTCCGTCTGTCATGCTTCTCACATGGCTTTTCTTAAAGACTAAATATAGATTCAAAAAGATTACCGGTGTAGTTGTTTGTGTTGCTGGCCTTGTCCTGGTTGTGTTTTCTGACGTTCATGCCGGTGATCATGCAGGTGGGTGAGGTTTTATGTACTGCGTACTGTTACTTTCATATCTTTAAGCTTAGAAATCTTGCAAAACTGGCAAATTTTTTTGTCTTGTATTTAATAGCATCAGTAACATGCAGAATTCCATTTATAGCAGTTGTCTGATGTCTTACTCACATGTTATAGGTGGAAGCAATCCTCGTAAAGGGGACATTCTTGTTATTGCTGGTGCTACACTGTATGCAATCAGTAATGTCAGCGAGGTGAACTGATTTTACTTCTGCTTTAAAGCATTTTTCAACTCTCTTGCAGTTCATAGGTTAATTGTCCTTTTGTTACTGACATTTCTTTTGTTTTGCAGGAATTTCTTGTGAAAAATGCTGATAGAGTTGAGCTTATGGCAATGTTAGGTCTCTCTGGTGGCATTATTAGTGCCGTTCAAATGTATCCTTCGAATTGACTATATTGAGAACTATGGAATCTGTCTGTTCTGACTTTTATGCTAGCTTACTACATGATCATATTTTTTTTTGGCCTTTCAATACATGCCTGTTCTGTTGCATAACTTATGCCAGATAATATTGGTTTGCTCAATGATTTAACCAAATTGTTCTGTGTCATAATTATATTGTGTTGAGGATTGTGATACGGGAATCAACTTTGAAATGTTAAATTGATCAAGTTGTTGTTACAGTTGAATGAAATGCAATTGTAATTGAGTTTCAACTTCAACTTTTTAAAATTAATGACTTGTTTCTCTAAGAGTCTTTTATCCACTACTAGAAGTATAGAATTAGTTACATTTCTTTTTCCTGGTGTATCCTTCATTATTATTACAGAAGCATACTTGAGCGCAATGAACTTAAATCTATTCATTGGTCGGCTGAGGCAGTAAGTCTCTTTATCACCCTCTCACTACGATTGAGTAAATAACAGAATTTCTCTTTAACTAGGATCCCTGATTCATATTATTATGTTGTTGTCGCAATATGTCAACCAGTGTGATGTAAGACCTTCAAGCATTATTATTTACATTCATTCCTTTCAATTTTGATTTCAGGCGCTTCCTTTTGTTGGATTTGCAGTGGCCATGTTTATGTTCTACTCTTTAGTCCCTGTTCTGCTTAAGGTATGGATTCAAACCATAGCTATTCTGATTACATTTTTTTCAGAAATTATATTTGTAGTGTGACTCTGGATAAAATGATTGAATAAAGGTACCAAAACTAAATAGATTGAACTAATCAATGGTTTGTCGCAGATCAATGGTTCTACAATGCTAAATCTGTCTCTGTTGACCTCAGACATGTGGGCTGTCTTAATTCGCATTTTTGCTTATCATGAGAAGGTCTGATAATAATGTTACTGCCTTTTATTCTTTCCTACTTGACGTGTGCCACATTTTAACGTGCTAACTTCTCTAGAGCTAATTATGCTTCCAGGTTGATTGGATGTACTTTGTGGCATTTGGTGCCGTTACCATTGGCCTTGTCATCTATTCAGGGTAAGTATCGTTGCACACACAATTTCAGTGCTCCATGATTTTAAATTTTTAAGGTCTCTTCATAACATTGCAGATACTGTTTATGTCAAATCTAGTTCTTCTCTCACTAATAAAGCTGTAGTTTTTTTCACACCTAGCTTTCATCTCTAACTTGATTCAGGAAAAGGACACTTGTGTATTAACTTTGGTGTTTCATCTTATTGCAGTGGGGACAGAAACGAGCAAGAGCAGCCTCCAAATTCTGGCGATGATCTTGGCCATGCAGTGAAACAGGATGAGGAAGCCAATTCAGGAAATGGAAGCAAAGGAAGTACTGGTGGAAGCTCAAAGACCTGGGTAGCTTAGTATAGAGCTTGCACATTATTCATAGATTATGGGGAAAAAACAATCCTCAAGGGAATGGGATTCATTTTGTACTACTGGCAGCTTCTGCAAGATTGCAAAAATGTTCCTTCAGATGCTGCTTCTTGTTCTGTTCACATGTCTTGTAATTTAAAGGACGCTTTAATTTTCACTATATGGAATTTTGAGAAACCCTTAATCATCTACATAATTTTGCTAATCATTTGCAAGAACAAAACAATGTGAATTAAGGTTGCAGTGATTATTAGGAATGAAGAAGAGTTTAAGAATTGGAAAGGATAAAACAAAATAAAGGGCATGTGTCACACGGGAGAGAAAAATGTGATGATAAGCGAATTCATGAAAATTTATAAAAGAAATAAAAAAGAAGAAATAATAACAGTATAAAGCATCTTCTAGTGAGCTTGGTGGTGGATAGAATGGCGATGGCGAAGGCGAAAGTGCTCAGAGAACTGCTGCAAAAACCGGGCGTTCACCAGGGCCCGGCGTGCTTCGACGCGCTCGGCGCAAAGCTCATTGAATCCGCCGGTTTCCCCTACTGCATAACCAGCGGCTTCTCCATCGCCGCTTCCAGGCTTGCTTTACCCGACACCGGCTTCATCTCTTACGGCGAAATGCTCGATCAGGGCCAACTAATCGCCCAAGCCGTCTCCATTCCCATCATCGTCGACGCCGACGACGGTTACGGCAACGCCATGAACCTCAAGAGAACCGTCAAGGGTTTCATCGCCGCCGGCTTCGCAGGAATCCTTCTCGAAGATCAGGTCCCTCACTCACTCACTCCTCTTTCTTTTCTCCTACCTTCCAATTCCTTCAATTTTCTTCCTCTTATTGCCCTAATCGGATTCCACAGGTTGCGCCGAAAGCGTGTGGGCACACGCGCGGCAGGAAGGTGTTGCCCCGGGAAGAGGCGGTGATGAAGATTAAAGCCGCCGTGGATGCTCGGAGAGAGAGCGGCTCCGACATTGTGATTGTGGCGCGCACCGACGCTCGGCAAGCCGTGTCGTTGGAAGAAGCACTCAGCCGGTGCAGGGCATTTGCCGATGCTGGGGCCGATGTTCTTTTCATAGACGCACTCGCTTCCGTTGAAGAGATGAAAGCTCTTTGTCAAGTTTCTCCCCATGTTCCTAAATTGGTATCTTCATCAAGATTTCCGCATGCTTGATTTTCTCTGTGTCACATTTAAGTCCTGTTTGAATAAATAAACTCAACTTTTGTACACCTTTGAACTGCATAAATTGAGTTTCATTTACCAGATCAGTTTGATTTCTTTTCTATTGAGTTTTTACAGGGAAAATTTTCCAAACAGAATCAAAACATGTTCACTTTTCATGTTGGACTATTCCAATGTTTCTTGTTTTATAATTTTGGATAATCCTTTGTTAACTTGGCTTTTGAGAATGAATTAGTTCCATTCGTTCCTAGTGAGTTGGTTACTTTCTTGTTGTGTAGGCCAATATGCTGGAAGGAGGAGGCAAAACGCCTATACTTACTCCTCCAGAACTTGAAGCCATTGGTTTTAAACTTGCTATTTATCCACTTTCCTTGATTGGGGTTTGCATACGAGCAATGAAGGTGACACTTCTTTCTCATTTATTGTTTTATTATGTTTATGATGCCTGGTTGCGCTGATAAGTTCAGGCTTTAGATCAGATATGCAGAGATACTTGTGGTGCTTGCCTGTGAGTTGTTGTTTTAACTCCCATATGAGTATTGGATGCATTATTCTTTTGATCTATTTCACCTCTGTTTTGATGTTTTAATTTCCTCCAGTTTCTTTTTTCAGACAATAAATGTATATCTCACTGAATTTGTAGGATGCACTCAATGTAATTAAAGGAGGCCATGTTCCTCCTCCAGGAAGCATGCCTTCTTTTGAAGAAATTAAGGACATTGTAGGTTTCAACACTTATTATGAAGAAGAAAAGCGCTACGCTACAAGCACCAATCAGCAGGGTTAAAGGGAGGTTGAAGAGACTAATCTTAGAAGAAATGAGTAAACAACAACCCTTTTACCAAGGGATTTCTAGTTGATGATGACATGCTTATCCATGTGGTACTTGTATTCTCAGCCATGTCTTTGGGGAGTTTTTTTATTTTTAAGTGTCTTTTGGATATGTTTGAGACAGGATGTCCGTCTGGTTAGTAATTTATCAAAAATAAATAAAACCTGTCTAATTTTAGTCGTTCATAATTTTGACAAATTTTATGTAGTTTCGTGCTGTAACGAAGTTCAAGTAAGCTTCATGGTCAATGATGAAAAAAAAGTGGTCTTCGTCGGAATAAGGACCAGTTTTGTGTTTAAAATTATTAGCTCTTACAACATCGATAGTATTTTCTTTCACCAACTTCTGAACCAGTGAGAGTGAAAAAGAAAAAAACATAGAAGATAAAGTGATCTTTCCATAACTTGGTAAATGTCTCTTCCAATCTGTTCGTACAAAGATAGTAGTTAACTGTGCTACACTAAGTTAGAATTGAAAAATGTTTAATGGGAATGTGTCTATTGATCAAGAACTGCACCTGCTTCACTTCCTGGGCTAGAATGTATTTATAGAGAGAAAACAGTTAAATCTTTGTTCTTTCCTAATTTCTAAGAAGTTGATACTTTATAACGCGGAATTATAGTTATATTTTGACTGTTCAGTAATTATAACTTGCTTAATTGGTTAAACATCTTTCTTAGATTTTTGGATATACACACTTCTACTCAGTGGTCAACCCAAGTATTTATTTCAAGCATTCTTAACTTGACGTTCACTAAAATCCGATATATTGTCAAGTATCATGTATTTCACTCTCGGAGACACTATGTATTAAATCACTTACAAGGAAAAAAAAAATAATAACATTTTATAAGACGAAGAAGAGTGATTTTGATATCATTATAAGAGAATTAAAATAAAATTCATTATAAGATTATATTTAATTTGAAATTGTTTGAGTAGATTGGATAAGAAATGAAAGTGGGTAGAGTTGAAAAGAATTGAATTGGTTGGAGAAAAGAAGAAGAGTAGAGAAAGCGATGAAGGTTTTAGCGGTTGGTAGTGTCTCTGGTACGGTTGGTCTTACTCTTGGTGGTGGTGGTGGTGGTGGCGGTGGCCCCTTCCCATTCAAGTCTTCTTCCGTTTCGTTCCTCCGAACATCCAAATCATCACTTGCCATAGCAGCTTCTTTGGCTGGGAACGATGCTTCTTCTTCTTCTTCTTCTTCTCCCGCCAAGCTCCTTCGCCGACTCCTCGACTCCCCGGGGGTTCATCAAGGCCCTGCATGTTTCGACGCTCTCAGCGCCAAGCTCGTTCAGAACGCCGGCTTCCAATTCTGCTTCACCAGCGGCTTCTCCATCTCCGCTTCCAGGCTCGCCTTGCCCGACACCGGTCTCATCTCTTACGGCGAAATTCTCGATCAAGGCCACCTCATCACCCAGGCCGTCTCCATTCCCGTCATCGGCGACGCCGACAACGGCTACGGCAACGCCATGAATCTCAAGAGAACTCTCAAGGGATACGTCGCCGCCGGTTTCGCCGGAATCATTCTCGAAGATCAGGTCAGTTAGGTTTAATCAATGGACCTCACTATTTCGACAAATTAGTCTCTCACGCACAATTCCAACATTTCTTCGATTAGTTAGTTAGGTTTCTTCTGTTATGGACTGAGCTTATCGATTTGATTGAGTTGATCGTGGCGTTGGTTAGGTAGCGCCGAAAGCGTGTGGACACACGCGCGGGAGGAGAGTGGTGTCGAGAGAAGAAGCGGTTATGAAGATCAAGGCGGCCGTGGATGCGAGAAGAGAGAGCGGTCGCGATATAGTAATTGTGGCTCGTACGGATGCTCGCCAAGCTGTGTCGTTGGAGGAAGCGCTTGTTAGGTCGAGGGCGTTCGCGGATGCTGGAGCTGATGTTCTTTTCATAGACGCGCTTGCTTCCAGAGAAGAGATGAAGGCTTTCTGCGAAGTTTCTCCGCTTGTTCCCAAAATGGTACGATTCTGTTCATCGAAGAGATGAACGAATGTATTGGTTCTTCGAATGATTTGTTGGGTTGTGCTCTTGTGTAGGCCAATATGCTTGAAGGTGGTGGCAAGACGCCAATACTTAATCCTATGGAGCTTGAAGAGATTGGTTTTAAGATTGTTGCATATCCCCTTTCCTTGATCGGGGTTTCTATACGAGCAATGCAGGTCATTCGTCTTCCTTCTTTTTCCCCTTTGAACTGATTGATTCATACCTTTATCTTTTCAACTCCTTTATTATGACAAGCCATAGTGTTGAACTCAATATTCATGAAATTATATCACTTTTTTCTGATGTTTCTTTTGCAGTATCGTTTAGATTTTTTATTTGCTGATAAATAATATCTATTATTGCATTTGTAGGATTCACTCATAGCCATTAAAGGAGGTCGTATTCCTCCTCCAGGAAGCATGCCTTCTTTTGAAGAAATTAAGGATATCTTAGGGTTCAATGCTTACTATGAAGAAGAGAAGCGTTATGCTACAAGTACCAATCCCCAGCTTTCCAAGGGAGGTAGGATGGACAGAACTTAACATAAAAATAAGTAAATATTAATCCTTCTTCTATAAAGGGACATTGTAGTGCAATGGCAGTAGGCTTCACAGAGTCATAAGCAATCTATGCCCCCTTCTGCTTCTTGCTAGCTGGCAATCAATATCTCTAACAAATTATTACTTAAATGGTTTCAGCACTTTACTTTCATAAACGTGTGTTGGGCTTGTTAGGAGTCGATTGATGATGAATAACCTTATGAATTCATCTGCGTGTGGAGAGAAGCATTTGAACTTTATCAAAATAGATAAAAGCGATTTAATTAATCATAGGTACTTGTGACTTTTGAGAGAAAATTAGACATCTATCTTTCGTAAATGAACCTCTATATTTCAGCTCTAGGGAGAGTCAAATACAGAGGTAAAGGTCTCGTGCTGATTTTCACATTGTAAATATATATTGTGCATTCCATTCTTGCATTCTCATAGTAATTAGTTATTTGTCAGAGAGCAGTAGCCTATACAGTATACGACGGAGAGATCAAGTTGATACTGAGCAGACAAGTCAAAGTTTCAAAGATCCCATTGTGGAAGTTATAACACCTGATGATGTGTACAATAAATATGGTGCAGATAGTTCAAGGAACCCTTTTTCTGGTATCTGGTCTCGAACTCTCAGAGTAAAAATAACGGGCAGAGATGGATTTGAGAGACTTGATCTCAGGATTCCTGTAAGTGATCATACCTTCCAGACACTATAAAAAGAATATTGATTTATTCATATTAGTTGTTCAGAAGACTCAGAATTAGTTAAGGATGGGGCCTACTGATTTCCAGTTTTGATATGAATATTTTACCATAAGTTGCTGCATCTTTGTCTCTAGAATTCCAATTACACGATTTCTTTTTTATTCTAGCACAATTTCTGATATATGTAAAAATCCATGTGTATTTCTATTTATTCTAACTTTTTATGCTAGTCCCTTATGCTATCTCACCATTCTCCACCGCCATCATTGAAACCTCATGAACTATCATATATGTTGCATCCAGGTTAATATTTGAATTTTTATCTATTTGGAATCCTAATAGTGGTGTAAGTAGTATAATTGGATGTCCGAATTTCCCATATTAATCACCTTTCTTCCACCACTTTGTGCTTGCCCTTCTCCTTCCCCATTATTTGGAAGAAGAAGAAGAGAAATGGAATATAGTACACGACATTTTTTTATAAATGCCTATTTTGTTCTGTACTGCGCCATGCCAAGGCTTTATCTCCCTATGTTGTGGTTATGCATAGTTTCTGTGTAACCCCTCTCTGTCAATCAGTTATTCATCTTTAAATTATGTGCACGTTCAATTGAATGTTGCTCCAATTAAGATTTCCTAGTTCCCATTTCTCATAATACATATAATTTTCTATATGCAGGCTGGATTTCTGGATGGAATCACAAATATAGTTCCTGGTACTACTGCTATTTAGAAATTATTATATAGTATATAAATAGACGTCTTTTCCAAATTTTCAACTCTGCTTCTTTTTCACAATTTCTGTTGATTGAATTTTCATAACTTTTTACAGCTTTGGGTGGCGTAAACATCAAAGAACTGTTGGATGATGCGGCTGAGGAAGTTGGGGGAAAGCTCTTGCTAGATTTTAAAGATAGGATGGGGGACAGGATTCAAGTATTTTTGGAGTGATTCCACATTTCTTTCCTCAAGTCCAACGGTAATTTGTTCTCCACCATTATTGTTTTATTAGAGATAAAAAGAGAAATTAAGCGAGATAACAGGGTATTACAGCGAGACTGGTGAATAAGAGATTCTCCTTAGGAAGAAATCAAACTAGAGATTCAAAAAACCAGTTAAGAAAAGATATCCAATCCTTAAACACAGATATCTGTTAAGGGAAACCCTGAAATTGTGAGATTACATCGAATAGAACAAAATGCTATATCTCGCAGAAGCTGGTTATTCAGAGAGCTTTCTTTAAAGATACGAGAATCACACTACCACATTTCGACCAAAGAGCACAGACAGCACACTACCACAATTTTTGCTTTCGTTTTTGAATGTTATTCTTGGCTCCCCCACTATTATTCCTCATGGTCCAGAATTTATAAATGTTTGCTTTTTTTTTTTTTTTTTTTTTTTGGTGTTGGGGGTGTTTTGTTGGTGTGGTTTTTTCTCTTTTTTTGTTTTTTTTTTTTTTTTTTTTTTTTTTTTTTTTTTTTTTGTATTTATATTTTTT
>Ga0123340_1003328_pt1 | contig 15025 bp, 10 predicted proteins | sample SirMexnodulemix_FD_89961 | JGI IMG/M metagenome (GOLD analysis project Ga0123340, IMG submission 89961) | Root nodule microbial communities of legume samples collected from Mexico - Siratro Mexico nodule mix | ecosystem: Host-associated > Plants > Roots > Nodule | place: Mexico: Nepantla... | reverse complement strand
TATATTAAATAATAACTTGATAGTAAAATATAAAAAATAAAATAAACTTAATGTGTTTTAACTATTAATATGAATTTAAATTAAATTGTATTTTATAAATAAAAAATATCTAATAAGGACGGTAGACCAAGCCACCTAATACATTAATAATAAAGTATAACATTAGAAGATTCTTTCAACTGTTCAGTTTATTATGAGTAATGCATATAATGAATTAAGACAATGACGTTCCCTTCATCCTGCGTCAATTGTAGAGCAGAGTAGGCCATTCATTTATATGCTTTGGGTATAAAGGAGAGAATATTCACAAGACTTTTCTTCTTTTTTTCCCTGTTTTTTCTTTTATAGACTCTTATTATGATTATTTACTACATATTTTAATGGGTTCTGTAAAATATAAATCAAATTCAAAACTGTTGCAATTATGTCGAAATTGATAGAAATTGGTCCCAACAACGCTCTACTTTGGTTTAGAGTATTTATTTTGATTGAGCTAGATTTACAAAATTTATTGGGTTAGATTTGAAGACTTGGTTTGGCAAAACTTACGATAAGAAAAAAAATTTGATATCAACATTCCTAAGATTAGAACCAGAGGGAGACTTCAACAATATCACATTCTCTCCTTAATTACTTCACTTTTTTCTCCCACAAAGGTTAGAAAATCCTCGATCTTAGTTTTTCAATCTTAGTTTTTCAAATTGAAGTAACATTTGGTACTAAAGGGTACCCCAATCTTTTTCACAATCTTGCAAAGATCCTAATAGTCCATTAATAATCATATCTTCAAGTCTAAGTTTGTTCATGCGAAAACAGAAAAAAGAAGGGTTGAGTTGTTAGTTAAATAAATTTAAAGTTTTTTTGAATCTTTTTAATTCATGAGACTTATTCAGACTAATTATCACCGTGATTATTCCATCTCACCTATAATATCAGTGTATATTTGACCTAAAGGGTTATGTTAGAAAGATTAAAGCTTTTTATACACAATGTATAATATCTATTTTTATATGCACTTTATTAAATAAAAGACTGTTACATGGTGTTATATTATCTATTAGACAAAATATTTATATCTTATATAATCTGTTATTTCTATCATATTTTAAATAAAACATGATCATATTTTACATTTAATTATTTTGAAATATTAATTAAAATCTTGTTGGGTTAGACTTTTGCATTAATAGTTCAACACCTTCGTGAACAAGACTTAACACCTTTTTACTAAGTCATTAGTGAATATAATATTTGCTTTTTCATTTTTGTAATTTTGTTACTAAAACTTGTTGTAAACATTAACTCTTGAATGAACTTTATTATTGCAAAAGCATGTCATTGACTATGAATTGCATAGGGGAACTCATAATTAGTAAAGACTAAAATCCTGTTGACAAAACATAATTCTTCAAGAATACAATAAAAGGGTTCACAATTGACAGCACATAAGAGAACAGTTCCACGTTGAAGCTCAGCATTATTGATAATCATAGACATTTTTGGAAAAAAAGTCAAGGATGAATAGCTTCATAACATGAAAACAAAACCATCACTGAAATTCTGCATTAATACAAGGCTAACCCATGTCCAGAAGGGAACAGATCAAATGGGATTATGACAGCAAAACCCAAATAATTATCATAATGTACCTACCATTCACTTTGCTTACATTATTAAAAAGTTTAAAATAAAATTAAATAATACTAGTGCTAAGTGAGGTGAAACTATAATTTGAAACGTGACACTCATTGATTGGAGAGACAAGGATTGAGGATAAAAATTCCCATCTTACACTGTTAAGGTTTTTAAAAATCAACAACACTCAATCTTAAAAAACTAGGATATTATTTCCAACAAAAGTAACATTTTTTTTTTCTTTCTCTTTTGAGAAAAAAATCAAAAGCAAGAAGAAGAAGAAGAAGTAGGATCTTGGACGGTGAGTGAATGAGTGAGTGGGTGACTTAGGACCCATTTGACCATATTTATGCATCTCAATCACTTCCCACTTTTCATAACCATTTCACAACAAAACCCCACGCTTTCTATATTCTCCTTCTTCTCAAAACTTCACTAAAAACTTCAACTTTAAACCATGAAGATCCAATGCGACGTGTGTAACAAACACGATGCGTCGGTCTTTTGCACCGCCGATGAAGCCGCCCTCTGCGACGGCTGCGACCACCGCATCCACCACGCCAACAAACTAGCCTCCAAACACCAACGTTTCTCTCTTCTCCGACCCAAACAACACCCTCTCTGCGATATTTGTCAGGTCAGTAACTGATAAAACAAAAAGAAAAAAAAAAAAATTTCAGATATTTGAATTTGTTTTTTGTTGAAGATGGATTCTTTTTTGTGTTGTAGGAGAGAAGAGCCTTCACGTTCTGTCAGCAAGACAGGGCGATTCTGTGCAGAGAGTGTGACGTGTCGATTCACTCTGCTAACGAACACACCCTTAAGCACGATAGGTTCCTTCTAACTGGTGTTAAACTTTCTGCTTCTTCTTCATCGCAAGAAACTACCTCTCCTTCAAACTCAGCCCCTGATTCTCTTCTTGACGTTTCGCATCAAAAAACAATACCTTTATCTTCCACCGTGAGTAAGATTGGTGTTGAAACAACGGGTTCTGCTAGCAGCATATCAGAGTATTTGATAGAGACTCTTCCTGGGTGGCAGGTTGAAGACTTTCTCGATTCCTATTCTGTTCCCTTTGGTTTCTCTAAGGTTTGACCTTTCGTCCCTGCTATCTTCTTTCAATTATTGAAATCAATTGATTCCTCTGTTCTTTTACATTGAAAACATGAAGATGGTAGATTTTCTATGACGGATCATTTGGGTACTATAAATATTAGAGTTTCTGAATTAATAGTTGATCTTTGATATGATATTACATATATTAATTGGATGAAATTTCAATTCTGATAGTATATCTAAAACATGATGAAACTTAAATTATGTTATGAAACTGCATGAAAAATTTGTTTTTTATGTTGTTTTGTGGTTGGATCTGAGATTGGATGAACTGCAGAGTGATGAAGTGATGCCAAGGTTTGATGGTGAGATGGAGGGTCATGTGGGTTCCTTCTCAACGGAGAAGGTGGGGATATGGGTTCCTCAAGCGCCACCACCTCTTCTGAGTCATTCACAGATGGATAAAGTGATTGGTCAAAGCGAGAGCAACATCAAAGGTAGCAGCAGATCGAGGTTGAAGGATGATAATTTCACTGTGCCACAGATTAGTCCTCACTCCAATTCCAAGAGAGGAAGGTTTCTATGGTAGAAACAAACCAACAAACAAGCCTCAGTTTTCAATCTCACGAACCAGATTTAACAGACCCTCTTCTCATGTTTTTTTACTCTGTCGATGTTTTTAATGTAGTCCTGTTGGACCTTTTTTTCCATCTTTCCTTAATTTGTTTTCATAAATTTGTGTACCTTTCTGCCACTGATTGTAAATATAAACTTTTCCACATGCATGTTAATTTTGACACATGTTTAGAACAGAAAAAAAGTGTTTGGTAAGGAGTGTAAAAGACATCTCTATCACACATTTTAAGACCATAATGAAAAAAAAGCTAATAAATTTGTTTTACTCGGTAACAATTAAATGATAATGTACAATATATTTGGAAAATCACAAATGGACATTCAAGATATTTATATGGTTTTATGTGTGTGGAAGACAGTGATAACTATCTTTGGAAAGTTGGTGGGCATATTACAAATGTGAGGGTTATGTTGTTTGAAATAGTGACAATTGAGTAGGGAAAGTGTGTGTTTTTAGTAGTGTTGTAGTAGTAGAAGTATTTGGTAGATGGAGATGAAAAATGGAAAAAGGGGTGATGGAGAAGATGATTGAAGAGATGAATTTGATGATGATGTGATGGTGATTGTGATGGGTTTGGCCAAAAGATAAAGACAGAGAGGAGAAGGGCCACGTTTGGTGAAAAGGGTTTGAATGGATGGCACTGTACATAGGAAATTCATTTGTAGGAGCAATTGTACCCTCTTCATCATTCTCCTGTTACCATCTCCAAACAAGGAATTGCGTCCAGCTACCTTCTTCTCACTTTCCATTTTCATTCATTTTTCTTTTTACAAAGCCAACAAAGTGAATGGAATTAATTCAACTCTTCATCAATGCTACTCAAATTTCTCACCAAATGAATTCAAGTTAAAGTATCCAAACCAACAAAAAATTCAGATTAGTTCGATTTGATTATCAAATTATTAAAAACATAAACAGATCTGGCTCATCTTATTTTATAATATTTTATTAATACATATATAATACAATCAATTAAGATGTGACTCTCATCTAATTAGAGTTCACTGATATATTAAATGCTTAATTAGTTTTTTCAATATTCAATGCCTGTGTATGATTTATTTTTGTGATAATAAATAAAAAATTTAGATTTCTTTTTTAATTTTTCAAACTGTATATTTCCCATTATTATCTGATTTTTTGGGTTTCCTGTCTTAAACCTTTTTAATAAATCATTTTAAATAAAATTTACTTATAAATAAAAAAAATATTTCATATAAATTTCATAAATTAGTTGTGTACATTTTGAACAAACTGTACATAAATTAACATAATTCTTAGATAAATATTTTTTTAATTTATAAATATTTTTTTCTTAAATTTAAACAGTTTATATATATGAATTACATTAAAATAATAGTAATGATAATATATTTATAAAGAACTTATTAAAAATGTTTGACAAATCTAAACATGAAATTATAGTTAAAAAAGATGTACTAGTTTATAATAATTGATGAAAAAAAAATAATAATAAAAGAGATTCTAATAAATTAATAGTTATATTTTATTTTCTAAAAATATTTTAGAAGATTAAAATCCCTGCATGTGGACACAGTCTGACTTATTGTATCTGCTCTGCTCCTAGGCACAGTACAATCATTGCTCTGTGGATCCCTACCATAAATAACTCAATTCCGAACCCAAAATTTATCAACTTTCATTAATTCACAACTTCCCTCTTAATTAATATGAATTAGCGGTGCTCAAAGAATTAATGGGCAAGAAGTGAACATAAATTCTACATTTTAAAACTTCAATAATACTAAGTTTCTTAGAAGTTATCAAACACATAACATAAAACAACAATTGTCAATTGTGCCTCCTAGGATGTTATATATGGTCAAAGAACTTTGGATCAAGAACAAACTTAATCATATCTATTTGAGCAGAAGAAAATAGGAGTTTGAATAAAAGACACCATCTTTGCAGTGTTTCTTGTTTATTTATTTCTCACCATTTCGTAGTTACTTATTTGGGTTAACCCCTCATGCAAAATGGTAACACAAACGCTAATAACAAGAATAGAAAAAGCCACCTTCTCAGTAAAACAGACATAAAGAATAGTACAAACCACATGTCAGCAGTACAAACCACACTCTAAACAAGATGTAACATAATTTCTTACCTTAACAAATACAATGCATGATTTTAGACTTGTGTCCACCTTAAATCATTGGGAACAAACACAAATGAGCAATGAATGCATTGAGGAATTAGCTTGAGTAGTTGAACATATTTCAAGAAGATCTAACTATAGGTACGTAATCTTAGTTCATGTGGTCCAAATTAATCTCTACCTCAAATATAATCAAAATTTATCATATATCAAGGTCGACGACAATGAGCCTTGCACATATGGAGGCAGTCATAGAAACAAGGTCCACCACATTGAAGAGGACAATCCAACCTCATACCTTGGCACCTTGTTCTTCCCATGCATTGTGCAAACTCTCCCATTCTATACTCTTCCTTGTTGGATGTGTGATGGTGCCTTAAACCCCTCACTCTATGTTTCCCTTTACCATGTCTTGCTTCCCTTCTACATCCCCATTTCCACCATCCACCTCCTCCTCCCCAACTATCTTTGCTTGTGTTGAACAAAACTTCATTCAAGGAAGCATTGTGTTTTCCTTTTAGTTCATGGTTCTCACCTTGATGTGAGAGAGTTGCTAAAGTGGCATTGCCTTGAGTATGATGAAAGGTGCCATTTTTCACCTCTTCACCTCTATGGCCAACCATTGTCACCACAAGGAGTGAGAAGAGAACCCCAAAACTTCTCATTTTTGAGACGAAGTAGAGAAAGAAAAAGGAAACGTTAAATTTGTAGGAGTTGTGACTGTTCAATATATATATGTTGTGCCATGAACAGGTCCCCACGTATAAAAAATTGCAAAACACTTTAGGTAGTAAACATTGAGATCACTTAGCCTTCACTTTGTCCCCACTGGCAAATATCGTAGCAATGAGTTCTTCAAAAACTTCCTCCTCTCTTTGCTTCGGCTTGTTTCTCTAATCATATTCTGCCACCCTTGCCCCATTCTCCAATGGAATACAGATATTTCGAATTCCCTCAAAAGATGCAATGCAATGCTTAACATATCTTTGTTAGCCACTTTTGAAAGTTTGGTCAAATATATGATTACAAAAACTTCACAATGATATAATTGCAGTAGTTAAGATTTACTAAAACTACTACAATTATTATCAGGAAAAAAAAAATACCTAACATAAACAGGGAAGTTCCAAGTTAAAATAAAGTGGCACCTGTTTTAGCATACTGTTGTTACTTTATTTTTACAAATTGTGCCGATTGAAGGTAAAGTTTCCTCCCAATGATCAAAATTATACTGCAAAAATTTATCGGTTTCTCCAACTTCGACAGAGAATGTTCCAAGATCATTATTCAGTTCGTTCAACCAAATAAGTATAGGTTTAAGAGAACTTTAATGGGATATGTATCATGATAAAGAAGTAATGGAACTAAAAACATAGATTGATTAATCTGACCCCATTAAATTAAATCTATTTAGTTTTGCTGTGACATATTGTCCATGCATTAGGGGATATAATTTGGGCAATAGAACAATCAACAGCCATGCATCATGCACAAAAAGCATTTGGATAACAATGGACCCTCTCATCAGCATATCATGCACCATTAACATACGTCCTACTGTAATCCTTTGTCCTGCTATTGCTTATCCTTTAAGCCTACGACTCGGAGAACGTATATGGAAAGATATTCTGCATATACCATACTTCAACATTATTACAAAATACATGCTTCATGCCTCCGACCATCCACGTGATATGTATTATTATATCAAGGCAACCAACTGCATCATGAATTCTTTTTGGTACAACCCTATCATGCAAACAACTATATCAGTGATATTCCTTACAATCTAGCGTTAAAAAGAGCTATTAAGCAGATAAAGAAAACTACTCGTTGATGATTGATATCTTAAGAAGATACAATTTCATAACGTGATGGCTACATATGATGACCTACATTCTATCATAGAGAATTCAAAAGATAACATTAAAAGATAAAGATTATAGTATCAACATGTAATAACCATTTTTATTTTTCTTTTGGGACTCTTTAGACCTAACCTATTATTGATTAAAAAAAGTTCCAATAAAGCTTTAAGTCTCCCTTCATTTAAAAGTAGAGAATGATGAAAAATTATTAATACCCTTTTCCTTTTTCACACTCTAATATCTTATTACCACAAATCATAACAAAGTTATCCCGTACCAAAACGAACAATCCTTCGAAAAGAACATAAAATAGTATGTGTAATATTTGTCCCTTTGCATCCCACTTTTTTCATTTAGAGCTCAGAAATGTCAATCTTAACATATCCTAGATGAATTGTTTGCACCACTCGTGATTAGAACATTACCTTCCAGCACACTCTTACCGAAGGAAATGCACTTGCAGACAATTTTAGCCAAACTAGGAGTTGGTCATGCAGATGACGTTTTAGTGCATACCAAATGCCCTCAAGCTTGTCATAATAGTTTGCCTGCTGATGCAATAGGCAGTGTTCAGTAGAAGCGTGTAGTTTATTTCCTTTGTTTTTTTTTTCTTTTTCCGAAGTATAAAAAAATATTGGTTTATTTTAATTTCAAGTATGAATTGAAGTTACTATCTTGTAAAGTTAAATTGTAACTAGTGATTGAAATGTATCACGCTTGATTTAATTCTTTTGTTACATGCATAAATTTATTCCAGGACCCATAAAATTTATATATATATATATAAACATCCAGATGGTTATTGGGGGTTAAGGATTACAGTTTTGCTTTTGTGAAATTACACATTTGTTGAAGTTCGTTTCTGTCCTACATTCGTTCAAGATCTCTAGTGATTATCGATTGACATAGTGAATCAGGAACTGAAATGATAAATAGTTTACAACATTTAGGTGCTACTGTAAAATTTTAATGAAATTAGATACTAAAGTGGTTAATTACAATCTCAAGCTTTAGATTTATTCATTTCCTAATTATCTAAACACGAGACAGTTTCCTTTTTCATTTCATCATCCGTTTCCAAACAAATGCAAGTAAAGCAGGGGTTTGACATCCGAATGGCAAACACCGCCGGTGTTTACGGCTTTACTATGATACGTGCTTTAAAAGTGCGCAGCGTTTAAAAAAGAAGTGCACATAAAGGTAGTGGATATAGGGTGATCGATTGAAACTGAAGTGTGATTACCTGATAGAGATATACATACGAGTTACAAAACAATAATATGCTTAGGACTCAAGGACAGATCCTTCAACAATTTTCCATCCTGGACCTGAAAAAGACATCTCATATCTTGTTGTGTAGGTTCTGCTGTTAGAAGCATCATGTTGTGGATGGCCTACGGCATTTAGGTGAGTAGACTCTGTTAGAGTTGTTTCCACCACTGCACGCTGCCCATTCTGTGATATGGTCACACTATCGATGTTGAGGTCCTCCAAGATGTAGTCATAGGACCACCCACGCTCTGCAATCTCAGCAGCACGATCAGTCCATACCTTCAACATCTCACCGTCCAAAACCTATCAGATCATAACTTTCAGCAAAACTTCATACACAAAGAAATATAATTGCCTCGAGACTGTTGTCAGCAACAAAATCAACAGAAACTTTTTACTGGTCCAGGAAAAAGAAAATCCTACAAATAATAAAGTACACTCTGAAGTTGCCTCTCAATATCCCATAACATGTGACTTTGCCAAAATGTGCTAATGATCCGATTAATCGCATCTAAGGGCTCATGTTATAATTAATGGTATTTGACCTGATTTGGATTTTCCGATCTGAAATCAAATTTAATTAGGTTCCTCTCTCAGACATTAAAAGGATGGAAACGCAACACCCATCTAGATCAGAGTGAGGGATGGATAGCAAAGGGAGTAGATTGAGAAGGGGAATTGTTTGTTGGATTTGTATAAGGTGCTCCGCTCATAAACAGCCATCGGTGAACCCAGCAACCCAGTCCGTTCAAAAACATAAAAATAAATATTAAAAGTTTAAATGTACATAAGTACTCATCTGCATTAACAATAATAGGTCTATGGACAACCGGGTGGTCCAAAAATCACTTAGACCAGCCGACAATAATCCTAGTTTATTAACTTTAGGGGATTTTTCAGTGGAGGGGAATGGAGGCCCTATCATGTGATGAAGGAGGAGTTGGTTTATCATAAAGATTGTGTAGTAATCAGTTAATATCTGTAAAACAAAATATAGAGTGCTTCCTGCTCTCAAAATCCCAGTCCAGTCCTTTTCAATCTATGAGCCCAACCATTCCCATGCTTTTCAGAACTCCAAAAGCATGGCCTACATGATATTGCATTGCATCACACCAGATACTGAATCCATTGAAAAAACGGTAAACAAGCTAAAGATGCATAATTGCACAGGTGTGATTGCATAATTGCCAGATTTAACATCACCAAGGGGTGAAATCAGTCTACATAGATCATACCCTCCCTTAAATATGGAGATCAGTCAAATATTATACCTCATGCAATCTTCCTATGCAATGGTCAGGTCCAAAAGCTTCGGATTTTATACTTTGCCACTTGCGAACTAGAGCTTCTGCAACTCTAGCATCCATTTTTGGTAGTTGAACTCCTTTTTCTTCATCTCCCAACGAATCTGTGAAATAATAAGCAATCAATGCATGAAGCCGTGAAGTTTACTCTAAGCTAATTTTGGGTATGCAGCAAATAAATCATTCAGATCATCTATACGAAATTATATGTATTAATCTTCCAAATTGCAGATGTTTCCGAAAACCATACCTAAGTTGATAGTATCCGATGCCACAGCTGAACCAGTCATTTTATGAAGCAGAGGCAAGCCATTCCTAGCAGGTAAAAACTTTAAACCAACTAAAGTTACAAGTCCAATTACAACACCAGCACACATGATCTGCACACTTGCATTTTTAATTTCATCCGTGATAAATTCGCCTTCACTTGCCTCAGCAGTATTTTTTATTCCAGAAACATCAACATTGACTGAAGAATCCCCTTCTGCTAATATCAGAGGATTCTGACTTCCAGAAAAGTTAAAATCATCTCTCTCACCGTTTTCTAGATGTTTCACAATTTGATCTTCAGAACCAACAGGAAACACCTTTTTCAAAGCATTTATTACACTAGCCTGAACCTGGGTAATGACAGCAGTGGCCTCAGCTCCGATTTTTACTATGGCTGCAGCAGCAGCTAAGGGTGAATGGCCAACACCCTCCAGCCTTTCTAGATATCTCAGCACTGTAGGGTCATCATAATAATCTCCAAGCTTGAAACTTGTTTCTTTTGTATCTCTAAACCTAGGAAAAACCACCTCCATCAGCCATGTTTCCAACAATTTACAGAGTCCAGGAAGATCACTGTCTTCATCCCCCTTAGCATTCTCCATAATAAATTCTATAATAGATGGGTTTCTATAAGGAGAGCTATCGCTATCTAGTCCCAACCATGACCGACATTCATCTAGCTCCCCTACAAGCAGTGCACAAAGACCCCTTTCTAAAGCAAAATCAATCTCTCTCTTCTCACTGGGAGTATAAACAGAGGCAGCATTCCTCAAAGCTGTAACCTTAGTCTGTTGAAGTTGTTGGAACAAATTATCAGCATCTTGGATAAGATGCGGCTTCTTACCCACAAAGGCTTGTGCTACAAGTGCAAGTGCCACTCCGTAAGCTTCAAAACTTTCAGCTGGAATATTACTTGGTGTGGCAACAAAAAGTTCGACCTTCAAAAGAGGATTTCAGGGTAAGAAAGAGATGAATGTAAATTCTTTATAAGTAAACAAAGAAAATTAGAAAGAAAAGTTCAACAATTTTATTTAGGAAAACCTGTTCAGCTGCTGTCATGTGTAGGAATGCCTCATTCATGAAGTCTTCACGGGTGTAACCCCCAGCAATGGCTGCTGCACCCCCTCCTCCAACTGCCCACAAAATGTTACGGACACCAAGAAGACCTTCCTCTCTCCGCGTTAGATGTTCATCATCAAGTGGCAAGGCTAAAAGTTCCAAAACACAATGTGGGGTTATCTCTTCTAGCGTCTCATCTATTTGAGCTTGCAAATCAGGAGCTAGGCTGGTTGCCCCTTCTTCCTACATGATCAGGGAGGTTATTGCGCAGTACATAGCAATGGAAGTATAACACAGAAATCTTCAACATATATTATTATATGCAAATTATGTTATAGCACATTAAATACAAGAAGAAATTTTATAAATGTAATATTACAAAGCTTTAAAAGACATTATATACTTAATGCTTTTCATTCACACATTGCAACCTCTAAGACCATTTTGTCTATACAAAAGCAGAGCGGCTTGCTTTGATATGACAAAAGCAATCTATGAATGCATCAACATGACAAAAGCTTTTTACATTGGAGGTTCAAAATTGTATTGGAAGAATAAACAAGAGACAGTAGAGGAGGCTCCAGATAGTAGTGCCTTGAAGGGTAGATGTACAAGAACTAAGTCTTGCCACCACGAGAGTCTATTTCTGAACCACAAGTCACGAATTTGCAACATCGCTTGCTCTCAAAAAAAATATGATGAAAGAATGGACCAAATTTAAAATCACATGCTCTATAGCTATGTAACATTCCTCTAATACTTAATGTGTTACTCCCTCCACTCCTTTTTATTGTCATTTTGGAAGATGATTTTGTTCTTATTTGTCTGTCATTTTCAAAGTCAAGTATGATATTAGCAATTATTTTGTCTATTATACCCTTCAATAATCTAATTCTCGAATAATTTATACAATTGCAGTAAATGAGTAAAAAATGATGGAGAGAACGCTAACATAACTAATGAGAGAGAAATAAATTAACTAGAGCAATATCTTATAGACAAGCTAACCAGCATATATGGAATTTAAAACACAATTTCAAAGGTGAATATAAGCTATCATTGCCTTATAATGTCATATCAAGAAGTTCAAATTGTAATAGAATTTGTGATTCTATAGATACCATATATACAAGACAATTTGTGATTCAAAAACAGCGCAAAGAAACTTTATATTATCAGTGCATGTATTATTTATTCTATGAACTACTTATTCAAGGTTTGAAGGAACAAACAGAACATATAGGAGAGCGAATCACCTGCAAAAGCTTCAATGCCCTCTCAAGCATCTCACAAGCTGCAATGAAATCCGGTTGGGGCAAAGCCATGGCATCCCTTGAGAAGTCAACAAAAGCGAGCGCCATAGCCAACACAACATCCTGCTTAAACGTCTTCGGCAACCTCTCCCTAAGCAAACCCTGCCCAATCTCAAGCACAAGCTCCGGCTCTCCAGCTTCCTGCAACACGCACAATGCTCCAGGAACCTACCAACCAACCATTTCAGTTGTCAGTGAACCAACCAAACATCAAACTAGAATACGATAAAAAAAAATAAAATAGGAATAGAAAATAGAAGAAGCCTTGGTTACAGTATTGGTCCCTGCAATAGACATGTTATCACAAGTTCAATTGTACAATTTTACATTCAACAGAAACACTCATCAGAAACTCCATGCATCGCCAAATCAACATTTCTCTTAACGACACAAATTCCACAATTAAAATAGTAACTTCAAATCCTCTAAAAGGAAAAAAAAAATAAAAAAAAATAACAACGGAGGCATCAAATTTACTAAAAAATAACTATAGTATGAGAATCAAAATTTCAATTAAGCTAAACAGAGAGAATTACTTTGTCGAAAGGGATTTGAGTGAGAATGGCGGCGTCTTCGTCGTCAACGAGGCCTTGATTGTACTCTCTTCTGGAAGCAGGATCCGCTAGGGTTTCGCATGCGGCTTGGAGGATTTGACGGCGGCTAACTAACGCGTCGTTGCTGAATGCGTACTGAGGAGGCTTCGAGAACTTCGCTTCGTAGGCTCTGCGAATGCCGTCGCCCAGAAAATGCGACTCGGCGCCGAGGACGCGGTACAGGTCGAGCGGGATGGACACGTAGCGCTCGGGAGGGTCCAGTCGCGGAGGGACGGAGGAGGGGCTGAGAGTGGCGGTGGCGCCCGATGAGGCGTCGCCGAGGAATTGGAAATCGGCAATGAGGCGCTCGGCCCATCTGCTGGTGGCGCAGGTGGTGGAGAGGGAACCTCCGGCGCGACCGGAGACGGAGGAGGAGGAACGGAGCTTGTTAGGTTTTGTAAAACGGTTAATCGTTGGGTGAGGAGTGCAGAGGACGAGGCCAACGCGAGGGAGCAGCGTTTCCATTGAACTTAAAACCCTGTTGTTGCTACACTCTACTCTCTAGCGTATCGCATGTCGCAATGGAAAAGCTTTTCAACTATTTTATATTTTTACACAAATTCGAAATTTAGTAAAATAAATGTGAATGGGATTACATAAAAAGTGGCCAATTAACCTGTTCCATTCTCCTTTATTTTCATCAATATAATAAATGTCACATATTAATAAAATACTGTCTTGTCTTCGTAATATGTCATTGAGTTGTTTAAGCATTTTTTTTAACTGTTTAGTATTTGCATAAGATGTAAGAGAGAAATGTGAAATATTGAAGAAAATGAGACATATTAAGAAAATTTACATTAATACAAAATTTTAGCGGATAAATTGTTTGTAGGGGAATTATTGGATATGTTCTCACTGGTAATTAGATTTGTTTATTCAGTGTGTAAAACTGTTTAAGTTATTATCCTTAATAGTAAGATTTCAAATTGGATGCTTAATTTAATTTTAAGGATCCTCATCTCACACATTAATATTTAATTTTTAATTCAATCATAAGTTATATTAAGAAATGTTACTTATTTAAGTCATCTTTATAAGGAACAGCATAAAAGATGAACTTAATGTTCTAAAAATTAATATTTTGAACAAAATAAAAGAAAGAATCAGAAAATGGGGGTGGAGAATTTGCAAATAGACTCCCCTGTGTTGACTCGGGAACTTTGTTGAGATACTTCAGTTAGCATTTGCAAATAATTATAATCCTTCCAACACCTCTAATCATGTTTGGTTTATTGAAAACAGATGACCTATATAAATACACAATCATTAAAGAAACAAAACAGCATATGATTTTATAATTATATGTATAACAAATGTGTGTATTAAATATTATTCGTTAGTTTTTTCATCAGTTACTTTATATTCTAAAATGGGTTAAACCGTGTGAAAGTAAAAAGTGCAGGAAAGAGCTTGACTAATTTTCTCTTGTATATTAATATATTATAAAAACTTGTATCAATTTGTGTTGGGGTAATCACCGTACATTTATTTGATCCGTAATAAAAAAAATTCAACCAAGATATTTTAACTGATTTAAACAATGATTATTTCTTTTCGAATAAGAATTGCCACATAAATAATTTTCTTCAAAATAATTTACACCAAACATGCTACAATATTTCTCGAGAAGTCATTCTTTTTCATTTGGAACACTTAAAAGGGAAGAAAAACGGGGGCAAATGTGTTGCCTCTTCAAAACAGCCAAGAAAAGTCTGAAAGAGAAGAAATACAAATATACTCTTCACTCAAATATATTACATTATCTGGATCTAAATGTCATTTTTTTTCTTATTCTTCAACCAAACAATTGAGATTATAAAAAAAAAAAAAAAAAAAAAAAAAAAAAAAAAAAAAAAAAAAAAAAAAAAAAAAAAAAAAATATTATAATTTTATATT
>Ga0123340_1003325_pt1 | contig 15029 bp, 12 predicted proteins | sample SirMexnodulemix_FD_89961 | JGI IMG/M metagenome (GOLD analysis project Ga0123340, IMG submission 89961) | Root nodule microbial communities of legume samples collected from Mexico - Siratro Mexico nodule mix | ecosystem: Host-associated > Plants > Roots > Nodule | place: Mexico: Nepantla... | reverse complement strand
GAAGGTAAGCATCATTGTAAGTTTAATTTTAGATTGTAGAGGTAGTTGTGGTGGATTGGTGGCGGAGGACGGCGGTGGTCCAATTTTTTTTCACTGTCAAACTGTTCTACGGTTTGTAGAAACTGTAGGTAATTCAAATTATTTCTTCTGCAGTTTGTACAAACCGTAGAACAGTAAAATTTTTTTTTTCTGTTGTGCAGTTTATACAAGCCGCAGAAGAAAAAAAATGTTTTACGGTTTCTACAAACCGTAATGTCTATTACTTTTATGGTTTCTACAAACCGTAGAGTTCTCTTATACACCTATGTCTACGGTTTGTAGAAGCCGTAAGCAGTAAAAAAAAATGCAAATGCTTTTACGGTTTCTACAAACCGTAATGTCTATTACTTTTATGGTTTCTACAAACCGTAGAGTTCTCTTATACACCTATGCACTTATGGTTTGTACAAACCGTAAGCTCTTACGAATGTTAAAATAACTACAGTTTGTATAATCCGTAAGAGGCATAAATATTGTTTTTAAACTTACGGCTTACAGAATCCGTAAATATTAAACTTTTACGGTTTCTACAGTCCTTGGAAATCAGAAAAAATGAATAACAGATACCTTGACGAAGATGACGGTGGTTGTTATTCAGCCATCCACAACCACCGACGGCCACCCAAAATGCCTTCAACCCCCCACTCCAATACCGTAGGAACCTTTGCGACACCTTTTACCGCTGTTGTTCAGAAATGCACCGCACCCCTTTCATGGAAAACCTTCTTTTATAGCAGCAGGGATAATTTTATAATTTACTCATGTCTATTATTGGAATTTTGAAAATTATGGAAGTGCATGAAGATAATACGGAGGTGCAGGAAGAAGCAGTCCGAAGACCATTAAATGGTAGGCCCAACAACATAGTGTAACTCTTTTCATGGTTTAGCTCATGTTTTCTGAATTACAAAAATCCCACGCCACATCCTAACTGAAATTATTCCAATCAATTCCTAATGTATACAAGTTTGTAAGTATCCGTTACACTAATTGAATTACATAAAATATAAATATTTTTTTTAAGAAAAATAGATTATTAGTTAGTTATAATTTATTTTTGTTAAAAATAATCAAAATCTTATTAATTTATTTTTGAATATTTTTTTATTTGGACTAACATAAATTAAAAATAAGTTATGATCTATAAACTAACATAAACTAGAAGTTAGTAAAATATATTATTTGAAACGTTTTACAAGATATTATTTTTGTATTGATGGAAGTAGTAGCTGGTAAAAAGGAGTGTTAATTTTGACGGAAAGTTAGTTACGGGAAAAGAAAGAAAAAGATTAGGGAAAGAAATAAAATGCGAAGGTTTGACAATAAGGTGGAGCAATCAATGTAAGAAGGTTTCGCAGTCGTACTCCATTGACACATTTGTTTTTCATAAAGTATTGTGGCGTTGTCTGTGTTGGGAGCAAATCGGGAACCATCCAAATGGCATCGTCGTCTTCGCCAAAGGACCAACAACAACTCAGAGACGAAGATCGTGAAGAGGAGCAGCCTACGCCTCAGCCAGTCAAAGAGTGCGTCCACAAAACCAAAACGATTCAGTTTCTCGGACGCACCACTCCGATCGTTCTCCAAAACGACAATGGACCATGCCCGCTCCTAGCTATCTGTCAGTGCATTTCGCATCCTAGGGTTTCGCCATTTCGCATCTTTTATTGCTCATACTTAATTCCTAAGATACCGTTTTCTCCGTTGCCTTTCCTCATCCAAACTCGATTGCGTTTCGGATACGGAATTTCCTCTATTATGATTCCCCTTTCTCAATCATTTCTTTATGTTAGTTATTGATTCTTCTAGTTGATGCCATGAACCGTTCTTTCTTCTTCTTTTTCGAATTCATTTACAGTCACGTATTAATCTTCGTGGTATTCGGTTATTTCTTCATGTTCTTTTTCGCACCGCCATCTCCCTTCGTGTTCGTTATTAGGCTGTGGTCATTCTGTTATTTGGCTTCTATATTTTGATAGATGTTGCTTTTTACAATATCCTAGGCTATCTTTTTTATTATACCTGATAGCGTATCACGAACAAATACAACACACGGAAACTCAATAAGGTTCAGACTTCGTAATTTTTGGGTTTAGTTGCAACTTGCCAAGAAAAACTTATTAGGATTCATATACGAATTCTCTTTCGAATTGGTTGCTGGCCAACATGCCATTACTCCGACCTGGTTGTTTATCTGTCTCTCTTAGGTCTTAGCCCCTCACTTTTTATCTTTGGTATTGATTGTGTCAATGCTTTCACTCTTCTGCCAAGTTACCTGTTCAAGGTTTCTCAATCGTGAATCGTGGTACGTTACCTATAATTGAATATGCCGACGTAATTCTGCGTCATCCATTTGTTTATATTTTTCCCACTTGCTAGTTTTATTTTCTGTCGTATGAAATGCAGCAAAATTCGTAGTATGTTTTTCATAAACTCTCTTCATCTTCTAGGAAATGATATTATTTATGCCTGGAAGTCTCCCAGATTCACTTCCTTTCATCAATTATTGAAAAAAAAAATGATAGTTCTCAGAACTATCTACTACAGTTGTCAATAAACCCTAACTTTCTCAGTCACTTTTTGTGTCAGTGTTTTTGCTGCCCCAAACTGTGCAGCCTTATTTCTCCGTTGTAGGCGTGGCAACTAAATTCAAACCTGTGGATATCCTACCTTACCCCAACTTTGATGGGAAACTTGCTTTGACTGTGGTTAAGTTCAGGTTTTTCTGGACTTATGAAATCAGGGTTGGGGATGTAACTCTGTGCACCCATCTCTGAATCAATACATAAATACATACATACATGCATATCTGCACACACTTGTGTCCGGTTAAGATTTAAGAAATAATAATAAATTCCAAATATTATTACCTTAATAATAATTGGCCTAGAATATTGAATGACCATAGTAGACACAGGTAGTGTTTTCCCATCCCAGACTTAGGTATTCTGCCATTCGTGTATGATCTTTCTAAGAAAAAGTCATTTGTATATTTTTGAATCTATAAATATTTACTAAATTAAAATGAAATATTGAAAGTGCAGGCCTTCAACATAAATATGAATATAATGTCATACGGGCCTTCAACACATCTCTCTTTTCTTCAATTCTTTGATTGCTCTTTAGTCCATGTTATACATTCTTAAACCTCTTCCAATGCTATTTCTTGATATTCTTTTTTGATGGAGAGGAGAATTCTCAAAATTGTGATACCTTAAATTTATTTGCAATATTTATAGTTTAAATTTTTTGAAGTGGGTTTCCCGAACCTAAAAAAACCCAATAGGCATGGAGATGTGTTTAATATTGTTGTCTGTCAGGGAGAGCGAAGCCCACCCTGTAGCTATGTTTACTCTACAGTTTGCGGTCATCCCTAACCCTAGGCTTTTTTTTCTGGCAAACCTGTTACACTCTTCAGCTGAAGTGAACTTGTGACCTTTTCTATCCTACTCTGTTCAGTTCCAGCATTTTCTGTTTTGTAGTCCAGGCCTTCATCTCACTGTCTTCATCTCTTTTCTATGATTTACCCTTTACATTTTTATGTTCTAATTGATTAGCATGGCGTCCATCTTGCTACCCATTGTCCTACTATTGTATTTTTAGGTCAGCCATTCAACACTACTCTCTCGGATTGATGGCTATGGTATTATATACACCAATCATCTATCAAGAACTATCTTGTGCTAATGAGTGAAACTATTACATATCCTAAGGAGAATGCTAAGACAGCAGCGAAGGCAGAGAAAAAAAAATGAAGAAATAATTCCTTTTTTCTTATCATTATTTTAGAAGAAATAGTAAAGGAGAGAGAGGAATATTAGGACAGAAAAATGAATAACCGTAAAGAATGCATAACCTTAAAAGGGAATAATTGAGGATTGAATCCGTTAGAGCAAATCAGGACATTCTTGATCATAGGAGTGGAATACATGATTGGAGAGAGAGGGTGAGGCTATATAAGAGGGAGGAGAATGGGTATTAGAGGAGGAGACTGGGAAGATATAGACTAGGAGAGAGGAGGACTCTCAAAATTTCCGGTGTTTTTTGACGATATTCTTATTTAAGATCCTTCGGAGCCATAAACTCGTTCTCAACAAGAAGCAGTGCAAATTCGCGATATTCTTATTTAAGATCCTTCGGAGCCATAAACTCGTTCTCAACAAGAAGAAGTGCAAATTCGCCCAAGAGAAGATTGATTACTTGGGGCATGTGATTTCCAAGGAAGGGGTGGCTGCAGACCCTCAGAAAATACAAGAAATGGTGGATTTGCCCATTCCAAAGGATTTGAAAGGGCTGCGGGGGTTGTTAGGGTTGACCGGTTCGTGAAAAACTATGGAACCGTAGCCTGGCCACTAACACAACTTTTAAAATTGTTTCCAATGGGGAAGTGACGTGCATACAACTTTTGAACGATTGAAGAAGGCCATGGTGACCGTGCCAGTATTTGCCATTTCAGTTTTTTCCAAGTCATTTGCTTTAGAGACCGATGCTTTTGGAAAGGGAATTGGTGCGGTGCTGTTACAAGAGGGTAAACCCATAGCATTTATGAGTCAGAAACTCTCAGAGAGAGCCCAAGCCAAATCTGTTTATGAGAGAGAGTTGATGGCCATCGTGCTGGCCATCCAAAGGTGGAGACATTATCTTTTGGGACAACGATTCACAGTATATACGGATCAGAAGAGCCTCAAATTTCTGCTTGATCAGAGGATTGGTGGAGAGGAACAACAGAAATGGGTAACTAAACTACTTGAGTATAAGTTTGAGATCAAATACAAGGCGAGAAGTGATAACCGAGTAGCGGATGCACTCTCCAGGAAATTTCAGTTTGCAGCAATTTCAGTAGTATCCACATCAGATTGGGAAGGTATAGAGGAAGAAGTCTAACAAGATCTCAAGCTCAAAGGGATTATCCAAGATTTGATTCAAGGGATAGAAACAATGATGGGGTATGAATGGCGTAATGGGAGGCTTTTATACCATGGCCGGTTAGTCATTTCAAAGCATTCCAAGTGGATTCCGAAATTCCTCCAAGAGTTCCACGATTCTAAGATAGGAGGGCATTCTGGGTTCTTTAGAACTTACAAGAGGATCTCCGAAGTTCTGTTTTGGGAAGGAATGAAACGAACTGTCATGGAATATGTGAGGCAATGCGAGGTGTGCCAGAGGAACAAACACTCTACTTTATCTCTGGCCGGCCTGCTGCAACCACTTCCTATACCGACCAACGTCTAATCCGATATTTCCATGGATTTCATCGAAGGACTTCCGAAGGTTCCTGGGAAAGACACCATCTTTGTGGTGGTGGACAAGATGACTAAATATGCACATTTTTTCCCCCTTTCTCAATTGTACACAGCCAAGGAAGTGGCTGAGCTGTTTGTGAAAGAGGTTGTGAGGCTTCATGGGTTTCCAAGTTCTATTGTTTCCGATCGATATAGACTCTTCATGAGTGCTTTCTGGTCTGAAATTTTTAAGGCAGCAGGAACAACATTAAAGATGAGTTCAACCCATCACCCATGAACAAGTGTGTGGAGACCTATCTTAGATGCTTCACGGGATATAAACCAAAGCAGTGGCCTTGTTGGCTGAGCTGGGCTGAATATTGGTATAATACCAATTATCATGGCTCCATAAAGATGAGGAGTCCCATTTAAGGCACTCTATGGGCGCGAACCTCCCCTGCTGTTGCGAGGAGGAGGAGAGGCTGCGTTTGAAGAGGTTCAAGTCCTAATGGGGGAACGTAATCAAATGCTCGACGAGCTGAGGTTTCAACTACAAAGGGCGCAGAATTGAATGAAAACATATGTAGATTGTAAGAGGTGAGAAGTGTTTTTTGAACCCGGGGAACATGTGTATCTCAAGTTGCAGCCTTACCGGATAAAGACACTTGCCCGGAGAGTAAATCAAAAGTTGAGTGCTAGATTCTATGATCCCAATGAAGTTCTCGAGGAAATTAGTCAAGTTGCCTACAAGTTGAAGCTTCCTCAAAACGCGAGAGTATACCCAGTTTTTCATGTTTCTTTGTTGAAGAAATGTGTCAACCCCAACACTCAGGCTCAACCCCTACCAGCAGCATTGACCAAGGAGTATGAACTACAAGCGGAACCTGAAGATGTCTTGGCTGTTCAAAAGAATGGTGATGGGGGCAGGGAGGTTTTGATCAAGTGGAAGGACCTCGCTGCATTTGAAAATTCGTGGGAGGCGGCAGGGGAGATCCAAACAGCTTTTCCCTCCTTTCACCTTGAGGACAAGGTGATGCTTCACCTATTGTTACATACCCTGAGGAGAATGTTGAGTCAGCAGCGAAGACAGAGAAAAAAATGAATAAAATAATCCCTTTTCCTTATCATTATTCTAGAAGAAATAGTAAAGGAGAGAGAGTAATATTAGGATAGAAAAATGAATAACCGTTTAGGACAGAGAATGCATAACCGTAAAAGGGAATAATTGAGGATTGAATCCGTTAGAGCAAATCAGGACATGCTTGATCATAGGAATGGAATACATGATTGGAGAGAGAGGGTGAGGCTATATAAGAGGGAGGAGAATGGGTATTAGAGGAGGAGACTCAGAAGATATAGACTAGGAGAGAGGAGGACTCTCAAAATTCCTATGTTACCAAATTACTATTCTATTGTAATTTCTACAATTTCATTCAATACATTTCAGCTGAGAATATTTGTCATTTATTTGCCTAAAGTGTGCCTTGTTTGGTTCTATCTTGGGGTGTGTGTGCATCTATATGTACCAGTGTAACAAAAACTCATACACCACACATGAAGCTAAACAAAGAATATGGACATACAAATATTTTCTTTTTTAATGATTATACGTTTTCTTATCCTCTTCTGATTTCTCTGACCACCTTTTATTCTTATTTTCATATATACTCAGTTATTTCTCATCATACCAATTATCTAAAGTTGAAGTCACCTTTGTGGGAATCCTATTATATGTTTTTTCCTTCTGATCTACTGTTTCTTCTGTTCGTGTTTTATTTTATATATTTTCCTTTCTTTTGTACCATTTGGATAGACGTAGGATTCTGCTCAAACTAATGCTCTGTACTCTTAGACGATAATTTGAAAAATGTAATTAACTGTTTGTTTCCTTATATGACATGCTTACTTTTTGCACTTTAGAAGGGTTACTTGCAACATTTGTTTGGCTTTATAGTATCACACTTATTACTTAATTGTTTATATTTTGCAATTGCAATGCTGCAGGTAATGTTCTTCTGCTAAGAAACAACTTAAATTTGAGTCCAGATATTGCTGAAGTTTCACAGGAGAAATTGCTTTCATTGGTTGCCGAACGATTAATTGATTCAAATAGTAATGTGAATGTAAGAGATACATTTGTTATTACTGGTTACATTCACTCCTGTGATGTAAGCTTATTTGACAATTTTTATTATTGTCTTGCAGAACAAAGATGCAGGCTATGTTGAAAATCAACAACAGAACATTGCTGATGCAATTGACTTGCTTCCTAGGCTTGCTACTGGCATCGATGTAAATATAAAATTTAGGAGGTTAGTTCTGCAGTTTTGCTCATTTCTTTTTTTGCAGTTGTGTTCACCCGTTAACAATTCTGAAGTTCTGATAAGAATGAAACATTAATTGCAGAATTGATGATTTTGAATTCACTCGAGAGTGTGCCATATTTGATCTGTTGGACATCCCTTTGTATCATGGCTGGATTGTTGATCCTCAGGTATTTTTTTCACCCTCAATCCAAATTAATTAGTTCTATCTTGTCATGTATTTTTTGGTTCTGAATAATTTGATTAAAATCTTTTAATTTTGTTTGCGTCATTGGTTGACAACTTAATGATTATTTTGAATTTGGATACAAGGCAAGTACATTTTGTGTGTTTGCGGGGGGCTGTTTCACTATCATTTTGTTGTGACTATTTATTAAAGGATATTATTAGGTTATCAAAAATGATTTTAAGGTAGTTATTATAGAACTGCAATCCTTTGGGATGGCAAATGAATTTGGGAGGTTCTGGAAGAACATTTTCTTGCCAGTTGTTGGCATTCAGCCAAGTTCTACTGTGTCTGTCTTGCTGTATGTAAAATGAGATATGTATTTTAACTCATCAATGTTAGATTAAGGACATTCCTTTGTGTTCAGTACATTCCAGTGGTCTGGTAAGCATTCCCCCTTTCTCATTTGCATCATATTTTGTTAGGTAACCTCATAAGTAGTTAGTTATTGTTAAAAGCGTTAGTAACTAAACTGGTCACGTAGGATGGTACTGCTTTGGTACCATGTCGAGAATAGATAAACCGAGAAGGAATATAATGAAGTATATATGTTGTGTACACACATGAGTATGAGATACAATGATAAGGAACAAAATAGTATCTAATTATGAGAAATATTTATTATGGTATTTCCTCGTCAAATAATATCACATCCCATTTTAATGTATTCAAATCACATCTCTAACATAATCAAATCATATCTCTACTATTCTCCCCCAATCTAGAGCATATATATCATACATGGCAAACTTGTTACAAATATCATCAACACAAGACCCTTTGAGAAACTTAGTAAACATGTTAGTCACTTGGTTGTCGAAACTGACAAAGTAAATAGTGATATAGATAGTACATATTTCTTGGACACTACTTTCTTTTTATCTTTAACAATTCCCTCAAGCTGGAAGATATGTAGCATGAGTTAAGCTTGTTAAAAATGGTCAGATGACATGTCAGTGGAAGGAGAGTAAAAGTGGGTAGATGACACAACAATTGTCGGAATGCAGAGCAAATGCTCAAAGAATGCAGTGACTGCTGAAAAGCCTAGGTAAATGCTCAAATAATGTGGCAGCTAGTGGAAAGCAAAATTGACCAGAGGACATCACCTATTGGAAAACAGAAATTCTTGAAGGATACGACAGCTATGGGAAAGCTAAAATTCTCAGAGGGCAACATGAACGGCGGAAAGGAAAAAATGCTCAAAGAACACAGTGGTTGCCGGAGTACATTAATGGTAAAAGGAGATATTGGTTGGCAGAGACAAAAAATGCTAAGAAAGCAAAACCGCTCAAAGGGTAGGGTGAATGTTGGAGAGCAAAATGGCTCATCGCATCGCAAGGAGATGCCAGTGGTGTTGATTGCTAGTTGAAAAAATTCCATTGAAATAGAAAACTCTCTGGAAGAACGACGACCGGGAACAGTGCTGGTTGGATATAGCTTGACGAAAAAAAAAGAACTTGCTAGAAAAATGTCATCGGTAAAACATCACTAGTAAACAGTATTTTTGGAAAACTGTTGATGATAAACAATACTCACAAGAAAAAATGTCTGTGGTAATCAATAACACTGTCTAGAAAAAAGATCTGCAGAGAGTAGTTGGCGGTGAACAATAATGATGACAATGAATAGTGTATCCGATGTGTTAGGCTCTTGATACCATGTTGAAAGGATTAGTAAAGAACTGGTCACGGAAGATGGTATCGCTTTGCTCTGTTACCATGTTGAGAAGAGAGAAACCGAGTAGAGATATAATGAATTTATTGTGTGTTGTGTACGCACAAGTATTTTTGTTGGAACGAAGAAAAGATATAAGGAACAAAATATAATCTAGTAATGGGAAATATTTAGCAAGACATTTCTCTAGCAAATCATATATCTAACATAATCCAATCATATCTTTAACAATTACAACATGTTACTCTTATTCTCTATTACAGCCCAATATAGCACTTTCAAAAGATTGTCTAGTACATGTCTTACAATCCCAAAATTTTGTAGAAGAGGCCAATTAGTGGCTGATTAGTGTGGAGCTGCCTCAAACTTGATGTATGGGGATTTTTCATGTGTAGTTTGTCTGGAAACTAGACAATCCAAGGTGATCATGGTGGGACTTGTCTATTTGTGTGTTGGGAATAATAGAACATTTGAAATGCTTTATGGCAAATGTATCGTTTGTGTAAGGAATTTAAAAAAGAAATTGAAATTCTAGAATTTTATGAGTAATTGAATTACTTAAATTGGGGAATTTCAAATTCTAAGAATTTGAAATTCTTCATATTCTAAAATTCATGTGTCTTCTATTCGTATTCTCTCTTTTCTGGTCGATTTTGGTTGATGTATTGCTGACTTTAACAAGACTGAGACATTGTTGGGATGATTACTTTCTAGTTAATGTCGACTAGGTTTTTTTTATTGGATGTTAGTGGGAGTTTTTTTTATAATTTAAATGAGTACGATTATTGTTGTTTTTGTTGTTATTGTTGACCATTGTAATTTCTCGCTCGATATTAGCAATGATTTTCTTTGCCAATGTCTGGGAGGCTATTTTTTGGAGGATGTGAATTAAATTTTTTTGATTGATGTTTGTCATGGTTACTTTTTTTGGCGTTGTATGCAATGATTTTTTTTAATTGTCACTTTGACCGAAGAATAATATCAATCAAGATATGCTAAAAAAGATCATCAATGTTGATATTTTTAACTATTACTAATTATTTGATATTTAAATAATTTTTTGCATTTCTTGGTAATTGAAATACTTTATCCAAACAAGAAAATTAAAATTGAATAAATTTGAATTGTGCTTATCCAAACAAAAAATGAACCATTTTGAGATGAGATCAATTTTAATTCAACGTATTTAAATGTTTAAGAAGCTGTAAAATTCCGTAAGGGTTTGCTGGATGAGTTCTAGCCGGATTTTGATTCAGAGCTGCATACCATTTTGGGTCGAAGATAGGAGCAAGAATATCAAGAAAAACTGAATGTGAGAAAATGTCTTGAAGATGGGAGAATGATTTGATAACATGGAACATAATTACAGTGTGGACTAGGTGAATGCTGTGGGGAAGGGGGTATTTGCTTAGTAAAAGTAGTTGTTTTACTACGTGTTAATTCCCATTAATGAAGTGTATCATGGTATAAATACAACACGAGGTAGGAAAGGAGAACATTTTGTCATTTTGTTACTGTGTGGTTCAATTGTATACTGTAAATTTTAACTGGTCTTGAATGTTTAGCAAAATGTTGTCTTTATGTTTTTCTCAAACAATGTGGAGTTTATTTATTATTTTTTGATGTTTCATTTGATATAAAAAATGTTCATTTGAGCCAGGATTATGACACTGCAAATGCAATTGGATCAAAGTCCTATAATGCTCTTATGGGAGAGCTTGTCTCTCTTGAAACACTAAACATGGATGTCCATCATAAAAATGTTGCAGAAGAAGACTGTGTAGACTTTGTGGCTGCAACAACTGCTACTCTTGGAGTTCCTTCTCCCAGTCTTTCAAAAGCCAGGTCCTTTGATGATTCTTCTCAATCTGTTCCTGACCAGATACCAAGAAAAGGTGATCTTGAAGAAGAGGCAGAGTTGTTGAGAATATTGAAACTGTCCGAGGCTGATTCTAAAGCTTCAATAAGTGATCCTGTTGTAGTTCACGGTAATGGAGGAGAAGTTTCTGTCAGTATGGATAGAAATATGAGTAATGAACAGGTTATAAATATGGATTCTGGAGATAAACTAGGAAATAGCACTGGTGCTGGTAACAGTCACTTTCATGATCCAGAGCCTTCTGTATCTGATGACTTCACTGCTTCTGGCAAAGACCTGAACGAACAGATATCTTCTACTTATACACTGGGAGAGGCAGCTAATTCATCCTTAAAGACTGATACTATGAGTGACCTTCATACGGGACCCAAAGAATCTTTTGACGAAAATAACGTGATGGAGAAGAACAGCCTTCATGCAGTGGTTCAGAATGAGAGTGAAGTTATCTCTTCTCCAGAAGAATACTCTGTCTCAGATGTTTCCAGAGGAGATGGGAAAATCCATGATCAGTCCACTCCTAGTACTATAGATAATGACGTTGTAGTTGAATCTCATGGACCTGATGCAACAACATCATTACAGTTGTCCCCAGGCCATGCAGATTCAGATTCATGTAGCGTCAGATATCAGCAAACTGATGTTTCAGGAGCATTGACTTCAAGTGTTCATGGGAGTGAGCCCATATATGAAGGAGAGGAATGTGTGTTGGACACAAGAACATTTGAGGATCGTGAACCTGTTTATGAAGGTGAGGTGGTACTTGCAGAACAGGCTGACAAAAGCTCCTTAGCTTCTCCTGATCTTAGAGCTAAGGATGAACTAACTCCAGAACAAGGTAAGTGGTGCTTTATACCAAATAAGTGGATTGGTTTTCTTAGATAACTATATGTTTTTATCTCATGGTAGACGTGTCCTTTTCTTGTCATAGGTGAATTGATCAAGAGTTTCTTGAGGAATAATGCCAGCCAGTTGACATTTTATGGGTACCTGATATCGTCTTGTTGGTCTAATTATCTTGTTCTATTTTTATATTCCATATATTTCTCTTCATTATCTAAGGTGAATTATCTTTTTACATTTTATATATGATTAATTCTTTTGCAGTCTTTTCTGTTTACAAGATGGGCTTAAAGAGCGTGAGCTGTGTGTTTTTTTCCGTAACAATCATTTCAGCACTATGTTCAAGGTCAGTAAAAGTCTTGGAAGATTATTTCTTTGGACATTTGGATTACTGATATCAAGTGCAGGCAGTGGCACCTTTTTGTCAATGAGAAAAAAATGTTGGCTGTGTCTTGCAGAGTCTTCATACTAAAGTTGTTTTCTCTTTATCCACAGTATGAGGGTGAGCTCTATCTTCTTGCCACTGATCAAGGTTATATTAATCAGCCAGATCTGGTCTGGGAAAAACTGAATGAGGTAAAAAGTATTGTTATATGATCTTTTTTGTTGGGATCATTTTAAAAAATTTCATTCTATGTTGCCACTGGTACATGTAGATATTCTCAATTAAACATCTTGAAAACTGTAAGTTTATATGTTTGGTGATTTGAGCTCCTTCAACACTGAGGGACAAGTTGTGCAGGCAGCCTTTTTTGTAGTAAATTCTGTGTGCGCGAATCTTTATATAGTATGTCGTGCCGTATGGTTTCATTTTTTTTGTACTATTGGCGTACCCTTCCTCATCCATCTTTATCCTATTTTGTATTTTCTTACCGTTGTTGAGTAATATTAAATTGCGGAAAGTTTATGTACGTATGTTTCAGGTCAATGGTGATACATTGTTTATGACCAGTAATTTCAAGGAATTCAAGGTAGAAAACCATGAAAATAGCACTTGGGATGAAAACAATGCTCTGACCAGCACTGCTGTATGTATATTATTTTAAAAGGGGAATATGTTAATGTTTGCAAATCAATTTTTCTTAGATATTTAGACATCTTCTCGTTTCAGGACTATCTTGCCAGCATCGATAGTGCAGCACAGGCAGGCTTAGATATCAAGTAATTTTCATAATTTGCTGTTAGCCATGAAAACTTGTAAATTATTCTTTTTCAAAATTATAGTCTTAACTATTGTGCAATTTTGACAGTTCTGATCTGCAATTGGCAATAGCCTTGCAACAACAGGAATTCGAGCAGCAGCCATCACGCCAAAACAATTTACAACAATCATCCATTAGTGGTAACAGGCTGGTCACAGGACCCCAGGTACATATGTTTTTACTACAACCAATTTACAGTGTTTTTGGCCAATGATATTATTGTCTGCAGTGTTTATATATAGTATGCATGTCACGCACACTGTTGCCAGTTGCCTGTTGCCTTTGTCTCAATGAATGCCATTGGATGGGATCTTTTCAATTTGTAGGGAGGGGGTGATCTTTACCTATCAGGTTGCAAATCCAGATAATTTTTTATAGAATTTAATTTTAATATACTAATATTGTAATTTTTTGTGTCATCTGCTCAGTCTGTCATATAAGATATGGTTGTTGATTATTGTACTAACTACCATAATTTGTTGAAAATCATTGGAATGCATGATTTTTTTAAGGAAAAGATTTGGTGTTTGACTGCACTAGTAACGCTGCTTAGATGAAAGTTGAAATTTCAAGAATTTACTGGTAATGCTAATTGCAGGTTGCAAGAAACACTGGAAGACAGTCTTCGTCTGCGTCTACATCTCCCAGGCCTGATGGAAAATCCAAAGAAAAATGTATAGTGATGTGACATTCAGAGAGTTTGTTTAGAAGCATGCACTTCAAAATGTGTCACCCTGATAATTGTATCCCGATAACAGCAATCTGATTCAGCTTGTATGAGATATTAGGTTAAGTTGCTTATGTAAATATTGGAAGTATATAGTGTACAACAGTGCTCGGTCCTTTTTAACTGTGACCACAACGCTCAATCCCTTCCCGCCGCAACTTAATATTGTCTGCTCTGGACTAACCATCTCATCTCAACCATTGTATACTGATTGACTTTGCAGCACTTTAAAGGCCAGTGAGAGACAACTCAGGATTTTACCATTGCCGTTTCACCTGCGTCCTCGATCAATAATATTTGATGTAATATTGCCATATAGAAACTGATTGAGTAAGAATGAAAGTGCATGATACCAAAATGATTTATTTTAATTTTTTTGAAGTGAGACATTTTTTTGTTCTTCCTTCTAATGACAACTTTTAAAATCAGCTAGTAATTCAACTTTTAAATAAACTCCTGACAAGATGTTTTTGAAACGGCTAGCAGTTGTTTTCACGTTCAATAAAGCTGGTATTGTGTATAGGTCGTTTTTTTTTTTATAAATTGTACAAATTTTGTGGCTTTGGGAGCTGATATTAAGTGTGGTAGTCGAAGCCTGTGTGTCATAATGCAGCATCAGGTTATGTTCAAGTTCCCCATTAGATTTGACGACTCACTAGGAAGTGTTAATTGTGTGCCATATAATTTGTTTGGATATGAAGTGAAAATAGAATAATAAAAAAAATAAGTGTTTTTTTAGATAATAATATTTTGACATCATTATTTATTTTTGACATTATTTAATACTAATATATATTATTATTTTATTTATATATAATATTTTATTAACAAAATACATTATCAAAGTATAATATGAACAGAATTTATCTATAATATTATTTAACACTAATATATAT
>Ga0123340_1003317_pt1 | contig 15050 bp, 18 predicted proteins | sample SirMexnodulemix_FD_89961 | JGI IMG/M metagenome (GOLD analysis project Ga0123340, IMG submission 89961) | Root nodule microbial communities of legume samples collected from Mexico - Siratro Mexico nodule mix | ecosystem: Host-associated > Plants > Roots > Nodule | place: Mexico: Nepantla... | reverse complement strand
ATAACACCCATATGTTTAAAATATACAATCTCTATCTGGGTGTTCTTGGGGTTGTAATTTTATTTATTATTTTTAAAAAAATAAATGAAACGTTTTTTTTTGTTTTTTTTTTTTTTTTTTTCTTGACTATAAAATAATGGAACATAAATGAAGCTTTGTGTTTGGTAAGGTTATTTGCCATTTCTCTGTTCGTACCAACATCAAACTTACCATTCTCTTTCTATCTGTTCAATTTCTCGTCAGTCTATTTCTAGGGTTTCGCTTTCGCTTCTGCAGCAACGGATATGCCTTCTTCTAAACATCAAAGGTGAACCTTTTTTTTTTTTTTTTTTTCCTTCAACACACCCACCCTTTTGCCCTCTACCCTCATTTTCCTTTGTTTCTTCAGAAATTTCCATTCTTAGTTTCTTTTCTCTTTGTATCATATTCAATTTTATTTTCGAAATTTCCCCCTTATTGTGTTGGTTGCGGGAGATTTTACCCAAAAGGTCTGAACTTCATAGCCCATTACTCAATTGGTTTTCATTATTTTAATATCGTTTGGTTTTATGCTAGGCTGATAACGATTTTTACCTCTCACGTGCAATCTATTCAATCATTCCCTGTTTGTGTCATTGTTTGATTAGCCTGTGGGGTGGAAGAGTTTCCAATCTCTGTATACCCATTGTTATGCTATAACTCTGAGAAAATAAAAGGGGTCGAATTTTCAGATTTTTGAGATATGGGTATGTTTGTTTCAAATTTTGTTTCAAGAATTCATGAAATGGAAGCAATTTGACCATTAAAAGGTTGTAAAGCAAGACCATACTTTTTTGTTTTAAGTATCTGTGTTTTTCACTTTGAAGTGGCTGTTACAGTTGACTTTATGAGGCAATTCAATCGGGCTTGAGAAGATTCCTAATTTGGTTTGTTCACCATCATGTCCACAATGGAATATCATAAAGATTTTATCACCTATCTTGATTCTGATGCGTCTCGTAAGATACTTATGTGCCTGGATCCTGCTGATCTTGTTCGTGTCACCTGTGTCTCGCGATCTTGGAGACACTCTGGTGAGTTATTATACTAGTTCAAACTATGCTCTTGTTTCTCAACTGATGCTTCAGTTTCATGAAAATTCAATTCTAGTTGCTTGTTGCCTTGAATTTTACATTACGTTTCAAATTTGATCAACACTGTTTTTGGCTTGCAGTGATTGCAAATGGTCTTTGCAAGCAGCTGTGTTTGAGACTGTTTCCTCAATTATCTAGAGTTGCTTCTGTTGTTGAACTGAATCAACATGGAGCAAAGGAACATGCAGAGGTTGGATCTAGTTATTCTATGGAATGGCTAGTGCTACAGAGAGAACATAGAGTTTTTTCTTATTTAGGTAAAGCTCTCATGTCATCTGTTGCAATGAATTGCATTGCTAAGACAGTTGGTGCTTCTAGCACTGATAACTTTCCTCAGGAGAGCATTGATAATACACTTGAACCAAGAGATGTCATTTCTGGTAGATATTCCTACTGGTCAAGTAATGGACAAAGTAATCCCAATGTGCCTGAGACATTAACATACGAGTTGGTCTCTCAAATTTGTGTTATTACAGAAATCAATATCCAGCCTTTTGAAGGTGCTCTTTAAAATATTCACAAGCGATGGCTTGACTCATCTATTCTATACTTTCATTTCCTTTTTGCTAACAATATCATGCCTTTTCTAGCTTACTTTCAGCTGGGGTCACCAATATACTCAGCAAACTCTGTTCGGTTTAAAATGGGTCATCCTAAAGACTCTTTAGATGCTGTAGATGATGAATTGTTTGTGTGGACCTATACTTCACCGGAGTTTCCAATGTCTCAGGTATTTAACTTACATCTTATCTAGTTTGTCAACCTGTTTTTCCAATGAATAATTTCTGTTTCATTTATTGCCCAGTGCTTGATGTGAAAACGTAGATGTTTCCTGTTAAAGGATGCATTCTTATTTGTACTCTGAAGTTTGTCCCAAATTGTAATAACCCCCTTCGATAACCAGTGAACTCCCTAGCGTTATAAATATGATGCTTTTGATTCAAGAGAACAGAATATTGAAAAAAGTCTTAATGCAACTTAGGCTTCTTTTTGAACATCGGATAAGCCAGACCTGGTTTTATGAATAGATCGTCATCTTCATTATTGTTTGTTGTCTTTTGTCATCTTCATCTGGTTTAGGTGTTTAGTACAGCCACAATTATATTGTCAAATTTATGCAAGCACTGTTATGTTTGTACAACATATACTGTCTGCATGATATGTATTAATAAGAAATCACTGCATAAGGAAATGATTTCTTTGGTTACTTAATTTACATTCCATTGTTAAAAATGATGTGAATTATCCTACATATATTGGACCAAACCATGTCCATATTGCAGATGTACATTTAATTCAAATCTCTTTAAATTCTGTTTAAGAGGGTCACTTGTGTCATCGAGAGGTTTCATAACTCTTCCTCTTTACCACATGATATGATGTAATACGAAGTCACCCCACATAAGTAAAATTTGCTTCTGTCTCCCAGTTCCCTTTCCATTGTTGAAAATAATGTGAATCATCCTTGATCTATTGGACCAAACCATGCCCTTGTGGCACATATCTGCATTGAATTTAAATCTGAGTATGAGGATCATTTGCTCCTTCGAGGATTTTCAATTTTATAATCACTTGATAGGTTGATGCAATACTGGAAAAACAACCAGAGGGGCCTAAATTTCTCTTGTCCTCTAGTTTGCTAAAATGATTAAAGTAAAGACATTCCACATCCACTTTCAATCAGGAGTACATCAAATCTAACTGCTGGCAATAGATGGTATTTTGGTATTAATATTTTATCAAATTAAAAACAGAGTACACCAATTTTAACATGCATCGGGAGGCCAATATGCTAGTAAATGAATCTTCTAATTGGGCCTTTTTCCTAATGTCATTAGCCTTTTAGGTTTCAGAAAGGGCCTATTATCAAATTCCAGCATGACCTGCTATTTGATATTCTCCTATTATTCAAATGGTTACTTCCCTATTCTGCCATTATCCTCCCTAGTGACACTATGCTACTGATAATTTCATTTAGCCATAATATTAAAAATCGTAGTTATCCATCATGTTGACTGATATGGAGGAGTCAATTCCCTAACTGCTATTGTGGGATAGCAGATAGCACGATGTTGGCTATGTTCTAGACTTACAAGTTAAAAAATTTATATGACATACATATAAATACTCAAATAAAAAAGGTTGCATATTTCATAAATCATAATGAATTATCAGAAGTCATATTCTTACGCAATAAGAAGGAATATTTGGCTGACATAAAGTGGGAAACTACATCTTCAATTCTATATTGAAATACGTTAGTTGGGAAGATCCTATGTCCCTTCAGGTGCTTGTCAATGTTCATCTTAATGCGTTATGCATGTGATGAGGAGAATGAATTATAGCACGTTTGATTTATTTATTAGATTATTGAGACACTTCCATGAGTGTGATTCTAGGTCTATACATTATTCATTGTACATATTACAATTTGAAAATAAAAGTTGTTGGAGAATGGGAACATCCATTTCCCTCAAAAATAGAATAACCCAGATTGTTGTTGCTGAGCGAAATACAAAAAGAAAAAAAAAAAAAAAAAAAAACTGCATGAGTATAATTATTAGCATCAATGTTTTGATGATTCTGTTTCTATATCCCTTTACATAAATTTTAGAGAAAAAAAAAACCTTGTGAACAGGAAAACCGACTACAGAAGTTCAAGCTTCCAGAACCTGTGCTTTGTATTGGGGGTATCTTGCAGATTGAGCTTTTGGGAAGGGTACAGAGACAAGAAATGGATGGTTTGTTATACATTTGGTGCGTTCTCTTCTTCCATTTGCTCTCTATTTGTCAAACTTGTTTTGCTATTGAGGTTTTATGAACCTTAATTAGTGGCAGAGCAGATTCAGTATCCTAAACAATGCCTAATAAGGCTTACGAGTGCTAGGTTTTAATGTACTTTTTTATCTTTAAAAATGTAACACATCATGAATTCATTAACATTGGCGAAAAAATTTAGCGACAATTATGTTTGAATGAATTTGCACGAGTCAAACTTTCTTTGTTAAGTTGAGAAAAATGAAGACAAACTTTGGGGATATAATCAAGTCAGATTTGGAGCAGGATTACACTTAACCCTCACTTGCATCGGGTGGGTTTTTGTCCCTCACTTGGTAAAATCTTTTTCATGCAGCCGTACTTGGCATTTCTATCCTCTCACCTGAAGATATATTTATTTCCAAGACTCCCCACCCCTCGATGAAAATGTAGCATACAAGTCATATTACAGATTGTTTTGTCAAGTTCCTTACTTGAAAATTGTGATTGCAGTGTTTCTCATGTTCAAGTTCTGGGAGGCTCATTGTCGCCACCGTTCAGTGTGGATATTCTTCAGCCCTCTGGAATGTTTGTGTTGAAGAGGGACCAGCTGGCCAACCATCAACCGGTAGTGACATCTGGAAATGAATCTCAAGATGTTTCTGACGAGCCAAGAGGAATGAGAGATATCGACCTATTTGCGACTATATTGCGTGCACAAGGAGTAGGAGTGGTGGAAGATGAATGGGATGAGGAAGAATATGATATTGATGATTTTGATCCAGAATTTGCCCTCTGATCTTTGCTTGTTTTTATAATCCCTTACCAAATAAAGAAAAGGGAAAAAAATTAGAATCTCCCCAGGCGAGGAGTGATTGCATTGCAATTAGTTTTCCTGTTTTCTTTGTTTGTTTACCCTTCAAAAAATTCTGGTCTTTCTCTGCTTTGCTACTGATCTGATTCTAAGTATTTATTTCTCTTGTAGATATGATGTTGGACAAATATTTCGCCTTTTATTTTTCTGCGGTTTAACATGATGCTTGAAACTTGAGCTCTCTCACAAGTCGTAAACTTGTATCTGGGGTTTAACATCTGATGCTATGTGCTGACAACTTCAGTTGTCGCAAACTACAAGTTTATATTATGAGTATGATAAGCTTATCGATTTTTACAGTGATCTTCTTAGAAGTTATATAAATGCTGATTTTTTTTGTTGGTCGACAACATTAAAGGTTTAGCACTTATTAAATGATAAATAGTGAATGCAAATTGTTTTGTTGAATAATGGTTTGTTTACCAAAAATTAGTAATGGTTCATGAAAAAGTTGAATTGAATGCTTCATTTATTTAGTGAATAAATAACAGTTGACTATGTTTCGCATTTATTATTTGCCTTGCCTTGCCTTGCCTGTAGACAATTATGAAAGAAAGATAATAGAAAACAATAAACAACAGCAAATGGTTTCTTTAAACAAGTTGAGGAGATAAAATTCAGCAAAAGTTAATGAAAAATATGTTCTATAAAAGTTTAAAAAGACTAAATTTCAAGAATGATGTTATGTATATTTTTATTTTTATTTTTATAAAAACTCTTGAAAAGGGACAGAAAGTCATATATATATTATTTTCTGCACAAGTGAGACGACTTGTTCTTCGTACGTAGTTTATATTTGTTGTGTTTTGAATTAAGTGCTCGAGGAAAAAAATGAATGCAGTGTTTGACCAAATCTTTGGCTGCGGCTGAAATGATGACTCCAGTGATGTTATAGTGTGCTACACTTTCATTTTCTTGCTGATCTAGTAGAAGTTGATGTATACAGTGCTACCTTAAAAAAAATTATTTTATTATATGTAGTGTGTGAATTATGTAGAAAATTTCCAAATATTTTAGAGAATATTAATGATGAAATTTGAGTCAGAATTTTTAGCTTGTTTTACCGAATGATAGTATGAAGCAATTGCAATGAATGATGAAGGAAAAACAAAAGTGTTTATAATTTATAACCCTTGCAGCGGAATTCAAACGGTCTATAAATATATTTGAAGAATTGAAATGGTGTATTTGGAATTTCAAAATCTCTTACTAAATGTCACGAAGATTCTACGTGTATTCTGAGACTACGAATTTTATAACTATTTGGTGAATAAAATAAAAAAAATTAAATATAAATCATTAAATGCATATTTAATTTGATAATTTATTTTCAAAACTTTTCTCATTACCTTTTAAATGCTTTTGAAAATAATTTATTTATTTTGTTTTCCTTGTCAACAAATATCTCCTTAAGGAATTTTAAAACAAATTTGACAAGTATAGTCGAAGCTTTACCAAATTTGATAATGATTTTCTTTATAGTTTTGGTAATTATTAAATCAAATAAGATCCCACTAAATTATTTTGGTAATATTTATAATCGAAGTTATAATATTTCACTAAAATATTTATTTTGATAAAATCAATCTCTCTAATTATTAAAAAACTATTCTTTTATATAAAAGATTGAGTCCTCGTCCATATGTAACTTCATAAATTCAATATTAAGTGGTATAAAATTAATCATAATTAACTTACTAATCATTCAACGATGTAGATATTTGACAACATTCCTAAGTTCTAATTATTCACGGAAATTAAGTAATTTAACATATAAAATAATAACTTTACGGAAATTAAGTAATTTAACATATAAAATAATAACTTTGCCTCAATAAACAGTTGACAAATTCCCAGTTAAACTAGTTAATTCATTCAATCCGATTTAATTTTCAAATGTATCTCTTGCCAAACTGAACAATTTTAAGTTCGTTTCAATCATATTCTGTAATAAATCAGTGTAATAATAAATCATTCATTTATTTGTTCAACACACAACACCACAATTAACCTTTTATAAACATCAAATGAGTCCCTTATAGAGAAATTCATCGCTTTCATTTTCACCTTCAAAGACCAATTTGATGTTATCAGAAGGACCATTTTGGCAACACAATAAAACATTGAGGGGAAGGGGTGAACTACTTGCTGTCGGATGTCTTTTAGGTGACAAATTTATGTATGTAAATTATGGAGAAACATATCATTGTTGCATAGATACCCTACAGAGCAGTTTTTGAGAGCAACTGTGACTATGATGAAAATTGGTCAATGCTCACACCAACTAACATTTTCTGACCAATTTATATAATTATTTGACAACAATGAGACCTCTTGAGAACCATTCTATTCTTCCATACTTCACGAAGTTTTGGATTTGGCCGGAGCAGGAAGCAGCTGCATTGCATAAACCACAAATTCTTGTTAGTGAAACTGCTAATACTAAGAATGTTAAGAACCCAGGAACAAAAACCACAAAGAGAGACACAACTGCTACAAAACTTAATTTGAACCGTTGCTAATGAGGGTCTACTGGTCTTGAGAAAAACTTGTAAAGAACTCATTTTGTCAGCATTTTTTTGTCTCTTGGTCAATCAGTTGCAAAAGGGTATGCATGTTGGTCATGGATACAAAGTTTTAGGGACGGAAAATAGAAGCACAAAGGAAGCATACTACAACTATACTAGCAAGTACCTGATAGCAAGATATTAGAGATGATACAAATCCAAATGCCCCAGTCACACGTGGAGTAACGGTCTTGGGTGCCAGTTGAAGCAGTCCAACTGCTACCACTATATCAATTCCTGCTTTGATAAGTGATAGAGTCCTCTCATTTGAGTTGTTTAGTTTGCCACGGTATTGCTCATCCTGCATACATAAGTAATGAAATACTCAGAAAAGTAAAACAAAAGACAGAAAGTTTGAGGAATTTGAGCACGTGCATGGACAACATACATCATATTTATTCTTGTTCTTGAGTTCTTTCTCTAACTTCTTCATTGATGCAGAGAGTCTTCCAAGCTCCCCAAGCTGACAAAAGTAAAACATATTACAAGGGTAAACAGTGAAGAAACTTGAGGGCATAAATGCACACATATTAGAAGCAATGAAAGTAGGTAAGCCACAAACCTCAACCAAGGTGGTGCACACCGAGGAACCCAGCCAGCAGAAAAGAGATATCCGGCCGATTAATTCGGTGCGTTCTTTATTCTGTAGATAGACACAAAAATCTTACACACTGCTAGATGATTTCTATATAACAATACAGAAACAAACATGACGCTAAAGAAAACATATATTTTATTATTTCTTACCTGGTAGATTCCGGTTCTGCCAAGCCATACAATTTGATCAAGAAACAAGAAAGTGGAGAGAAGTGCATTCTTGGACTGAAATATAAAACAAAGATGAAAGAAAATGGTCGGGAAGAGAAACCTCATTATAGATAGCCAACTAAGTTTCCTGATGGATATTAGTCATCAGCAAAATCAGTAGGCGCGTTACACTTGTAATATAGTAACCCGAAAAAGATGAGAAAAGGTTAAATGTTCCTGACATTCTCATACCTTTCCCAACAGAATAAGGGGCAGAGGAGTGCCCTGTGGTGTTGGACTTATCAAAGCATGTAGGTCATTGACAAACTGCGAATTAAAGAGTGAAATATAAGAGTGATGGTCATTGCATGAACTAAATAGTTTGCAACACCTAATTTTTTTGCCAAAATGACTGTTTGAATTTTATAACTGGCTAATACTAGAAAAAAAATTACAGTATTTGACTGTCTTTGATTTATCCTTTTCTCTTATACTACAGATTTCTAGTCTTTTCTAAACAAATCAATCAAAGGAGATACATATAAGGAAAATGATAAACAGAACGAAATATCATTATATACAAAAACTTCCTAAGTGACAAAAATAAAATATGAAGTTATGAACACATGAAAAAGAATGTTTCAAGACTCAGAAAATAAAAATAACCTAACCTTAAAGAGACGGAAGACCTTTCGTGCCAAGCTGGTTGATTTGTCTACATTCTGAGCAGTACCAGGTTCCCCGTTACTCACAAATTTGGAACCATACTGAATTGCCCTGCATATTTTGTCCCTTGTTTCAGCCTTGCCCAAATATAAAACAAGAAGACCAAGTTCAGCCCTTGTTGCATCCAACGTACTCATCTTCTACACTAATTGCTGCTATATAACAAAATGACAGCACAGTTCATGTCAACTAAATTAGAAAAAGGAGTAGGTGATGTAAAGAGTGATATTGTCATATTAAATAGGTAGGGCAATGGCGTTCAGAGCTATCACTTAATTCAGCAATTTTTTGCAAAGAGATTTTCATTTTTTTTTAAAAAAAAGGGTGTCAGATTAAGTTGTTAAACATTTCAACTCATAAACTAAACGGTACTAATACTAAAACAGTAAGAACTAAGTTATTATCATAATGTTAAAATGATGAAAATCTTTCTGATAATTACAATTTAGCACCTCCACAAATACTTTATCAAGATCACGAAAGCACGATAATCAATTAGCAGGAATATTTAGTAGACCTTCCACTTATCTAAGTGACAACATTCATGTGATAATGTCTAGTTTGAGTTTCTATAATGAGTGTGCATTTGAAAACTCATCCTTCTTGCAAACATGAAATCCAACAGTAACACCATTTGTATTTAAAAATTGAAGAACACAAGGCAAACAAAATTTCATCAGATTTCAATTCACTACTAAAATCGTTTTTCTTTTCATTTTCATTTTCATTTATTCTCTCAAGCTTCATGCAAGGAACTAAACAATAATATTCTGAGAATGTTAAATATAGTATGTACATAACCTGTAAAGTTCCAATTCTAACCTATTGGGACATACAATCTTCAACTACAATAGCTTCAAAGCTCAGTGGTAGGTAAAATATGGGGCCAAAATCATGTAGTAGGTTCTACATTTTTATTACCTACCTCACAAACAACGAGTAACAACCCCTCAATTGTGTAAAAATTTACTCTATCAGATCAAATCAGGATCTGTTAATTTAGTTGGGAAACTAGAAAATATTCATTTAAACAAAATCATCACGACAAAAATCTAAATAGAGAATGAAAATGTATACATACACATTCTGAAAACAAAGTTGTTAAGCTTTATAGTTTTCATAATGAATACTAAGAAACACAAATTTGTTAATCTCCACCCTACCAAATTCCAAGTCGTTCCTTGGTTGAATTTTCCTCAATTTCGTCAAACCGCAAATCCATTCTCACGAGTACTGTTTAGAGCATAGTTATCAGAATCTTACAATTCACTATTTGAGTCTTATGATTTGATACATTTTGGTTGTCTACCTATTCGTATCACCAAAAGAATCTTAAATAATTTTGTATCTTACGATATATAAATGAACCTATGTAATTCGTATCAACAATATAATTCAATGATTTGTATGTTTTTACCTTTTTCACCAATTCCCACGAAAAGAAAATGAGCTTAAATGTGTAAATGAAAAGGAAAATTGAAAGAACACTTGTGAACATATCCTATTTGATTATTTCACCTTTCTTTGTCACTCAATTCTTCTAAAATAAAGACTTCTCAAACTTAGATATAACTAATAGTTTTGTTTTGTATGACTTGTGTTGTTTTATCTATTTCTACCTCAAATTGTTTACATTAAATATTATATATCATCTCTATATATTTGAAGTAATTTTTCATTGTACCTGAATTTAATGATACAAAAAATTGTTGGCTATTCAAGATTGGAATCTCAATTCAATAACCTTTTGAAAGCACTCAAGCAGTTACTAATTGACCATCTAATCCTTCTCAACAACAAAAGTTCATTTTTTTCCACTAAGTGGTGTCAGCTACATGAATCAAATAATACAATTGTGTTCTGTCATAAACACAAGAAGGCATCTCCTAAACTGAAACCCTTGGAAATAAATAGAGTAAGTGACAATAAGAAGATATTTGGTGAGGGTGCTCAGCAGAAAAGAATAAAATTCCATACTAATTATATCAGTGCTTCCAAATGTGACTACTTTAGATAAAATCTTGCAAGGTTTAAGAGGTATTCTTGAAACTCTGGTAGGGAAATTTACACATTTTGTTATATAAAATCACTTAACCACTACTTTCTATGAATCCGTTGTTCTTCACCATACCAACAAATATGACAAACAAATTAGAACGACTGCACGAATACTCTACCTCTAACTTTAGATAGCTTCAATAGAATAGGATTTGAAAAAGAATCTATTTTCAAGTTCAAAGCCAAGAGAAGAGAGGTTTATTTGCAAGAATAAAAAAAAAAAAAAAAAAAAGAAAAACTTCTGCTTATTGACCAGGTCTCCAGGGTACTTAGCAGTTAGAATTCACCCAAAACAACAACCATCATGTTTATCTAGGTCAAAATATTGAAAGCATCAACATCCAAGTTTCTCCAGTAACAACAGACTACAACAAAATCACATTTAATCCATTAACCAGGATTAAGATTCATATTGTCAAAGCAAAAGGCTTAACTCAATTAAGCCATGTTTGGCACATGATACAGAATAAAGGAGAAAGAGAATCAATCCATCTAAACTACCCCAAAGTCCAGTTACATCAATCCCCTTCCTATGATTTAACAACAACCAAATCTTCAAATCTTCAATTTCCCTCATCGTTTCTATCATTTCCAAAGCAACCAAGCACACTGCAAACAACACAACATGCACAACAACAATAATAGCCAACCCAGCAAGTCAAATCATACGACCCTACCAAATCAACACCTTTTTAAGTTGATCCAAAATCAAAACTCCCTCGAAGATTGCAACTTTAGTATCTCAAGCAGCAAGGTCAAAGGATCAAACAACTGGGCCACGTGAATTCCCAACACTAATTAAACGAATAAAAAAAAAGAAAAAACTACAGTGTGTGTGTGAGAGAGAGAGAGAGAGAGCGAGAGAGTACCAAACCAAGGTTGTTTGGGGATGCGAATTGTGTTGCAGAATCGGAATTGAGAGAGGAAGCTTTTTGGTTTGGGCCTGCACTACGTTAGATAGAGTTATGATAAGGGCTTGTTTGGTCCTCTCTTTTCGGAGCAACCAAACAAATGGAAATGTTGTGCTATATTGATTGGAACAATCTGGCACCGTTCGATGATTCCGATGTCAACGTGCCACGCGTTGAAAGTTTTGAACTCCGTCTGATTGGGCTTGGATTGGATCAGTATCGTGAAGAGATTCAACTCAACTGGGTTGTTTTGGCTTTTGCCACACGCACCCCAACAGCCTCCACTATGTCGTGACGTAAAAGCTTATCTTTACGAAATAAATAAATATATTTGTTTTAAATCCACATGATAATGGCAGTAATATTATCTCTTTCAGTGCCACCAGCTTTACACCTTGGATTGCTGATAAACCAAGAAGAATGTTAATAAATTAATCACTTGTGAAAGTAAATTTTTGCATTTCCTACCATAAGAAGTTATCTAAAATTTATACACCTCATAGTGAAATAGGTTTTGGATCATGTTTAAAAACGTATGATTATTTTAATAAAATAATTTTCTCGTAAATTAAAATTAGTTAACAATATTTTAAAAACTAAATAGCTTCTATAAATGGTTTGTGTTTCAATTAAAATTTATCTTATTGATAAAAAAAAAATCTTTTAAAAGTGTTTATACAAAATTTTCTTATTTGAGTATTAGAAGTGAAAAAAAAATAATATGATGAATATTTTACATCAATAATATAGTTACTCAATAATAACTTATGATTTTGGTATCGTTGAGACTTACAGTTTTTTATCGTTAAAGCTCACGATTTCTGTATCATTGAGACTTACGATTTTCGTATCATTGAGCCTTTGCGCTTTCATATTGTTAAGCCTTTCGACATCCATATCATTAAGTCTAAAGGCTTCCGCATCGCTAAGTCTTTCGGTATATATATCATTGAGTCTTGCAGCTACCATATCATTGAACCTCGTGGTTGTATCATTGAGCCTTGCAACTACATCATTGAGTCTCGCGGCTATCATTGAGTGTCAAGGTTGTATCATTGAGCCTTGTGGCTTTTCTTTTCGTATTGTCATTCAGTCGTAAAACAATATTAAGAAAAACACTAGTACTCATAAATTGGTGTGACCTCATTAGGGAAAAAAAAAATGTCGCCTTGTGTAACAAAATAATATAAAACATAGAGTTGATAATACCTTTTAACTAAAATAAAACTTCAAACTTAAGAGTGTCACCCTTTTATCTAAAATAAAACTTCAAACTTGCGGCATTCCATGTTTGAGGTATATTGTCTCCATCCAGCGAAGCTTCTTGCTATTCAAGTGCTCGTGTTGTTCTGCTACCATATCTCTTGGTGGCGCATTTTGCTGTTCTTGTTGGTGTTGTAAATATTTATCCATAAATCCATCTCGAGCCAGTTTTCAATTGCATGGTCAGAGTGAGGCAGTCATTAGTGTCGTGTCCCTTTGCTTGGTGGAAATCGTACCACATTATTATGTGATGTCCAAGTGTCCTGGTGGTGGGCATTGGAAAACTCAATCTAGTGACTATCTGCGGGTCTTTCAAAATTTCTTTCTTTAGTTTAGTGAAGTTGAGATGAAAAGCCTCTATCCTTTCTGCAAATGGTGCATTCTTCTAACCAGATCCTAACGCCGCGTATGGTACATAACAACGTTCATCCTTTCAAAATCTCAGATGGATCGTATCCCTCTCGATATTTCTAGACGAGGTTGGGATTTTGAAAATGTGCACCGTTCTTCAGATCTTTTCTGCTTCATGATTTTTTCCGAATCCATATGTGTGGTAGCCCTTCTATGTACTTCAACCATGGTCTCAGGTTTCTCTCGAAGTAGAGATTCACTAAAGGGATTAGCTCGTAGTCCCTTTATGAAAGATTCAATGAACACTTAAGGTGGATCTATTTTAATCATGACCCCAAAGAACTGGTTGAGGAAGTCTCGAAGCGATTCTCTTTCTTTTTGTCGTATATCAAATAGATCCGCCAATTTTGGGGGCTTAATCTAATTAGCTAAAATTTGTTGGGAAAAAGTTGGGAGAAGGTTTGAAACGAGTTTACTGTACCATATGGGATTCGACTAAATCACTGCAGCGCCATTTCTGTGAGAGTTCCTCCTGAGATCTTGCAGCGGATGGTGTCAGAGCCTCCTGAGATTAACATTTGGGCTGCAAAAGCCTTAAGGTTTGCTTCAGGATCACTAGTTCCCGAGTAGGGAGTTACCTTTGGGACCATAGAGTGTGGTGGAACTTGTTCCTCTATAATTTTCCTTGTGAGCGATTGGGGATCAACGTTCACTCTCGGGATCCGCGTGGGTCTTGAATCATGAACGACGTGTCACCTTCTTAACATATTTTGGAGTTCTTGATTAACCTTTTGTAGCTTTTCAAAGGCTTTCATAGCTTCCTCCATCTGATGACGCGCCTCTTCTGCTTCTTCCCTTAGACACTCTTACTCAATCTAAGTTTTTTTCTCTATGTCTCTTGGTCCTTAGATCTTTTTCTGAATTCTTCATTGCTCCACTGTAGTTCTACCATAGTTTTCAGTTTTTATTGAAGAGTTGGGATTCACTGTTTCCTCCCGTGGGTGTAGGTTGCTTGTTGTTTCTCATTTTTAAAGGTTTCTCACAAAGTGTTTCACTCAAAGTAGGAGTAAGAAAGGTTTACCTATCCAACGATGGGCGCCAATTTGTTATAGTCTTTAATGTTTTCGATCATTCTTGACTAGTCCAAATAGATGATGAATTTTCCATATCCCAATATCTTATATTTATATTTTTCCTATGAGGTATTTTGGTGTTGAATTTAAATGTAATTAATTATTATTAATGATCCAGTATTAAATCTTAACAGAAATATCCATAGTCAAATATAGTTACATAAATAATGATAATTTATATCACCGTCATTTTTTTTTAATAGTTAAATTGGATCTCCTAATTGAGTCTTTTCTAATGGGTAGAATTTTCTTACCTTTCACACCCCATAATTTTATTTAGACTTAAAAATGCACTTCTTGACCTATGACCTATACGCATCAGTACCCAAAACACTAATGGTTGTTCCTAATTAATTTGATTTGTGAAATAAAATAAACAATTTGATTTTGAATTGTGACTTTTTGAAAATGTAACAACCTAGAAAATTTGTCATTTGAGTGAAATGGTAGAAGTGGAATGAGCACTTGATTATTATATTATTAAACTAAAAATGCGTATTTATAGAAAAAGTAAGTAGTCAAGTCTCATTTCAACTCAAGTCATCATCTCT
>Ga0123340_1003310_pt1 | contig 15058 bp, 9 predicted proteins | sample SirMexnodulemix_FD_89961 | JGI IMG/M metagenome (GOLD analysis project Ga0123340, IMG submission 89961) | Root nodule microbial communities of legume samples collected from Mexico - Siratro Mexico nodule mix | ecosystem: Host-associated > Plants > Roots > Nodule | place: Mexico: Nepantla... | reverse complement strand
ATAGTAAATTCAAAATAAGTAATTTTTAAAAAATTATTGTTTATTAAAAAATTACTTATTTTAAATTTAAATGTAAATAAATTTTCTCAACAAATCATTAAGTAAGTGATTAGTCAAGTTATTTACTTAAATGCACGGGGAGAAACAATGATATCATGATAAAATAGGAACTGTCCTCTTCCCCCATAACTATGTGAATATGTCAGTTTATTACATTTTCAAAAATAAACTTGTCACTTTATAATAACAAGTATAAAGAGTTGTAGAGTGTGGTGTTGCTGATGCTTTTGAGTTTGATTTAAACAGAGGGTATTCACTTTTGGCAAAGGTACAAGTGAAGGAAACAAGGCCATGAAGTCCTTGGTAAGCATACAATGATCTTTCACATTTTTCAAAAATGCTGCTTAAGTTCATTTTTGTTCCAATTTTCATTTATGATTAATATATCATTCGATTAATAATAAAACATGTTACTTCTTTGTCATTCATACTATTTACTTATTTATTCATGCAAGATGATAAAACATCTAAACATGTTAAGCAAAATAAGGTTGTCTGATTGGCATGCAATATGAGGGCTACTTTGTCCCTTTAAATTGATGAACAGTTGCATGTTTGTTAATTACAGTTGGGAGGAAAGGGAGCCAACCTGGCAGAAATGGCAACCATTGGCTTATCTGTGCCTCCTGGATTCACTATATCAACCGAAGCATGCCAAGAATATCAACAGAATGGAAAGAAGCTACCAGATGGCTTGTGGGAGGAGGTACTTGAAGGTTTGCTTTTTGTGGAGAATCAAATGGGAGCCAATCTTGGAAATCCTTCAAAACCTCTTCTACTCTCAGTTCGTTCTGGTGCTGCGGTAAGAAGCCATTGGGTTTTGGTTTTTTTCTTTGTTCTTGTTAAGTACCTCAACCTAGGATCACATTTGGAATTTGGAGTCACCTTTACATGTAAAGGGACTATAGAAAAGATGAGTAACACGATAAGCATAAGCTACTTATTTTGACATAGACATTGGTTTCCAAGTGATGGAACAACATGCAAGAAAATAAACTTTATTGTCACTAGCATTGATTAAACTCGAACTTTAAAGTTCTTGATTCAAGTAAATAGCAATCTTTTCCATTAATCTTGAATCATAGTATGTTAATTTAAGTTGTAGATAGGAAATTCACTTTCTATGATTGTTGAAACATCCACTTCTATTTATAGGTGTATTTGAATTTGATTTAACTTTGATTCTTTCATGGTGTGTGTGACATGTTTATAGCCTAAACTTGTTTTCCTTGCATTTACTAGATTTCCATGCCTGGGATGATGGACACAGTTCTCAACCTAGGATTGAACGATGAAGTGATTGTCGGGTTGGCAGCAAAAAGTGGAGAGCGGTTTGCTTATGATTCTTATAGACGTTTCTTAGACATGTTTGGAGATGTTGTGAGTGGTTCTTTTTCACTGTCTGCATTGCTTTGTGTTGGCTTACTTTTGTAGACTGTCAACCTTTCTTTAGCATCTAAAACTAAACGAATTGAAAACTAGAATCTCTCAGTCAATCCAGTATGTCAGTTTCTTTTTCTAAAAAGTTGTCTTCCACTGCTTTTTATTCTAACTGTTCTTTTATGTTTCATTGAGGTAATGGACATTCCACACTCGTTATTTGAGGAGAAGTTGGAAAAGCTAAAAAGTACAAGAGGTGTTAAACTTGACACAGATCTCACAGCCCATGATCTCAAAGATCTTGTTGAGCAGTACAAGAATGTGTACCTTGAAGCCAGGGGAGAAAAGTTTCCCTCAGGTGCTGATACACCAACTTCTTCACTTTTTGTTGTGATATATTCTCATCGTCCAGGCCATTGATCCATGTCCGCTATCTTCACCAAATTGTTTATAAGAAAAAAAAAAATCCACTCATCCTTCTTATTCATTTACCAATGCAGATCCAAAGAAGCAGTTAGAATTAGCTGTTAAAGCTGTTTTTAATTCTTGGGATAGCCCAAGGGCAATTAAGTATCGGAACATTAATCAAATAACTGGGCTAAAGGGAACTGCTGTAAACATTCAGTCCATGGTGTTTGGTAACATGGGGAATACTTCTGGAACTGGCGTCCTTTTCACCAGAAATCCAAGCACTGGTGAAAACAAACTTTATGGCGAATTTCTAATCAATGCTCAGGTTACATGTGATTTACTTATTCTTTCTTCCATGTCATTATCATATCCCTTAACGTGTGGATGGTATCAATTACTCTGGATGTTGATGTTTCAGCAAATAAATGCTGAATTGTTTTTGTTAGGGAGAAGATGTAGTTGCTGGAATCAGAACACCTGAAGATTTGGAGGTCATGAAATCTTGCATGCCAGAAGCTTATAAGGAACTTGAGGAGAATTGTGAATTTCTAGAGAAACATTACAAGGATATGATGGTAAAATTTAATCTATGTATATATTTGTTCTACTTTTATAATTTATACTAATTGTATAAATAGACCGATAGATAAACCTTCTGAAATTGCAATTATACTGTAGGATATTGAGTTCACTGTCCAAGAGAATAGGTTGTGGATGTTGCAATGTCGAAGCGGAAAACGTACTGGTAAAGGTGCTGTAAAAATAGCTGTAGATATGGTTAATGAGGGGCTTGTTGACATTCGTTCTGCAATCAAAATGGTAGAGCCACAGCATCTTGATCAACTTCTCCACCCACAGGTATATACTTGTCATACCATTATCCATTTATCATGTGCCTCTGACTTCCTTCTATAGGAAAATGTTGACGTTGATTCCTAATGTTGATTTTAAGAATATATAACTTATAACTTTTTAATGTGATGAATCTTTTCTTAACTGCTCTAAATTTATTTGGTTAGTTTGAAGATCCATCTACCTACAAGGACAAAGTGATTGCTATTGGTTTGCCTGCATCCCCTGGAGCCGCAGTAGGGCAGGTGGTGTTCACTGCTGACAATGCTGAAGAATGGCATGCACAAGGAAAGAGTGTTATCTTGGTAGTAATCCTTTTTTCACTTGTAATTTTTTTTTGTTTTTAATCTTTGTGTTCGGTTTCTTGGTAATCTACCTGTCTAGTTTTAGCTAGAAAAATCCAGAGTTGAGTTAGCGAAATATTTTTCACAGAAGATTGTTCTTTTTGTGGTTGGGATGTAAATGCTGTCGTTGATTTACTAACATTTATGGTTGTGTTGCATTGACAAACATTAAATGCTATTGCAATCTTGAACTGTTGAAGGTGAGGAATGAGACAAGTCCAGAGGATGTCGGAGGCATGCACGCAGCTACTGGAATCTTGACGGCTAGAGGTGGTATGACATCTCATGCTGCTGTTGTAGCCCGTGGATGGGGAAAGTGTTGCGTGTCTGGTTGCTCTGATATTGCTGTAAATGATGCTGAGAAGGTAAACTTGGATTTTCCATTTATGTAATATATATATACTAATAAAAGATCTTCATGTTGTGATTATGAATAATCTTTATTGATAATGTAGGTGTTTTCAGTTGGAGATACGGTGATAGCAGAAGGAGAATGGATATCACTGAATGGATCTACAGGTGACGTGATACTGGGAAAGCAACCACTTTCTCCTCCGGCTCTAAGCGATGATTTAGGAACTTTCATGTCTTGGGCAGATGAAATAAGGCATCTGAAGGTGCTGCATGTTCTTTATCTGCTGCAGAAGTTGAGTTGAATAGAAAAACTTGTTTTCTATGAATTCTCTAATATGTTGTTGTCTATTATCAGGTCATGGCAAATGCTGACTCTCCTGAAGATGCAGTAACAGCTAGAAAAAATGGTGCTCAAGGCATTGGACTTTGCAGGACAGAGCATATGGTACAACAAACATTCAACTCCTTGTTGTATCTAAATTAAAAGTGTGAATACCTTGAGATAAATATATCTGATATCCTCCTTATAAGCTAAAGGTTGACTTAATGAGCTATTTTAGCCTTTTCCCTGTGAATCCAAATTGAAACGAACTTTTCTATTCTTTTTTACTTATCAACGTACGGTAGTTACAGATTATATTATTACTTTCGGCATGTTGTGGTGTGTTGTAGTTTTTTGCTTCGGACGAGAGGATAAAGGCTGTGAGAATGATGATAATGGCGGTTACACCAGAGCAGCGGAAAGCTGCACTGGACCTGTTGCTGCCTTATCAAAGATCAGATTTTGAGGGGATATTTCGTGCAATGGATGGTCTGCCAGTAACAATCCGATTGTTAGATCCTCCACTTCATGAATTCCTTCCAGAGGGTGACCTGGAACACATTGTCAGCGAACTAACTTCTGAGACAGGAATGAAGGAAGAGGAAATATTCTCCAGGATAGAAAAGTTATCAGAAGTGAACCCCATGCTCGGTTTTCGTGGCTGCAGGTTTGTCCTCCTAATCTCACAACTCTTGTGTTGTGTGAGATCAGGGAGTTCATGGTTGATTTGCAATTCCCCGTGTTTGACAATTGAAATTCTGTGAACAGGCTGGGAATATCATACCCAGAACTAACTGAGATGCAGGCCCGTGCAATCTTTCAGGCTGCTGTTTCAGTGAAAAACCATGGTATTACAGTTCTTCCAGAGATAATGGTTCCCCTTATCGGTACACCTCAGGCATGGTCCTTTTTCTTACATACTAATTCGCTTGTTGGTTGTCCTTTAATTTCATTCAAATGCATCTAATCATGCGTACTAATAATTTATGAGAAAAATCTCTGCATGTTATTCTTTGAAAAATTGCCTTGCATCCCTTTCTCCTTAACTATTAGCCTCTTGAAATACGATGTGAATCAGTTGGTTTTGATCTTAATGAAGCCCCTCTGATGTAATGATTACACGATATAATTCCTCTAAATTTTTAACTGGCAGGAATTAAGGCATCAAGTAAGTTTAATAAGGAATGTTGCTGATAAAGTGTTGTCTGAGATGGGTTCTTCTTTAAGCTACAAGGTTGGGACTATGATTGAAGTTCCAAGGGCTGCACTAGTTGCAGAAGAGGTAACATTCCGATGTCTTCAAGATTCAACCTTGAACTAAAGTAAAATATTCAAGAAAGAGATAAAGAAAAACGGTCTTGTTTCGCAGTTACTCGAGTTCTACCTGGACATTGTAATCATGAAACCTCTTTTAGATTTATAATTGCAGCAAAGGAGTTAAAAGGAACATATCTCCTTTTTTGTTATTTACACGTTCTCATCTTATAATCGATTCATCTAGATTGCAAAGGAAGCAGAGTTCTTTTCATTCGGAACCAATGACCTTACTCAAATGACATTTGGATATAGTAGAGACGATGTTGGAAAATTTCTTCCCATCTACCTATCCAGTGGGATTCTGCAGCATGATCCATTCGAGGTTAGTTGCTTGATGTTTGTTTGGCCATTTACACATAATGAAGGACGGTTGCTGAATTAAAATTGTTGAGAATAATTGCAGGTACTTGACCAGAAAGGTGTGGGTCAACTCATCAAGATCTGTACAGAAAAGGGTCGTGCTGCTAGACCAAATCTAAAGGTAGGAAAACTTAACAATTGAAATTTAAATTAATCTTTTTGGTTATACAATCTTATTCTTACAATATAGAGATAAAACACAATATTGATTATCAGGTTGGAATATGTGGAGAGCATGGTGGGGAGCCTTCTTCTGTTGCATTCTTTGCAGAAATTGGACTTGACTATGTTTCATGTTCTCCATTTAGGTCAGATTTTCAGTTCAACAATATCAGAAAATGAAAAGTTTGTATTTTCTAATGTCAAACTGAAACTATGAGGATACTTTGCAGGGTTCCAATTGCTAGGCTTGCGGCAGCTCAAGTTGCAGCTTAAGAAACAGTTGCATGTATCTACAACTGTAAATAACTGTTGTTCATCATAAGCCCGTAGACATCGCAAATGGAGGTTTATACGAGGATGTCACATATATGAGGGCTTCTGACATATACTATAGAAGTGAAAGCAAAGCAAAATCAATAAGCAAATCTTTGCAAATAATAATAAAAGAGAGAAAACGTTGTGTACAAATATTCATGCAAATGTTTCTCTTGTTCTTATACCGTGTCTGGTCATGTATAATAAGACTGAATCTGTAAAAATTCTTGTACATGTTCTATTCGATTCTATCGTAATAAAAATCTCTGAAAAAATTCTTCTACGTTTAATCGTCTACATTTAGCAAAAGATAAAGAAACTTGCGTTTGCATATTCTGAAGAGGTAATAATCGGATGACTGGGTTGGGCTGGGTTGAGTGTAATATGATTGGGCCGAAGTGGAGGCCCGAGAAGGAGGAGTTGGGTCCATATTGTAATTTGAATTTGTGAGGAGGAACCCTGGGGAAGGTGAAGGAAAAGGTGAATCGTGAAGAATGGGGTGGGAGAGCTACGTGGTGGTGCACAACATAGCGAAGAGGCACAACGTAGGAACGCTGGCTCGGAGCGCCACCGCGTTTGGCGTCTCAGAACTCATCCTCGTTGGCCGTAGAGATTTCAACTGTTTCGGAAGCCATGGCTCCTCCTCCCACCTCCGATTTCGACACTTCCACTCGCTAAACGACGCTCGCAACTTCCTCAAAGACAAAGACTGCGATATTTGCGGCGTTGAGATCACAAACGACGCTCTCCCTGTCAACAACCACCCTTTCAAGAAGAGCACCGCATTCCTACTCGGCAACGAGGTGGTTGCCTCTCTCTCGCCTTTCCATCACTTTCGATTTTCCCCTTTACTCTTGAATTTGTTTGAAAGTATCTGCAGGGCCAGGGTCTTTCTCCTAAGGAAATTCAGATATGCGACTTTTTCGTCTATATTCCGCAATATGGCGGCGGCACTGCTTCCTTGAATGTCACTGTAGCTGCTTCCATTGTACTTCATCATTTCGCAGGTTTCTTTTTCTCCCATTAGATCAATTACATTAGTGTGTATTCAATTAAGGATTATCTTACTTTTTGCTTCCTTATTTCCAGTGCTCCTACTTCTTTGAAATTGGAATATATGTTGTGCATCATGAATTATATTAGGTTAAATTGTTCGTTTTATTTGACCTTTGTTGTTCATTCCATTTTAAGCGGTAGCCTCGCTACATAAGAAAACTGTAAATTTTAGTATCCGTAGTTGCATATTTGTTATTGCTACGAAAACTTGTTAGTGGTGATGAACTGCTACGAAAACCATTTAGAGACTAAAACTTATGATTTTTGACGAACTAAAATTGAAGTTGAAAACGACTATAGAAACGAAGTGGATGTTTTAACTGCTGTTATTTACATCTTACTATTTTCACGAAATGACTGTTTCAGTGGTACAGTGGATTGCATGAGTCAAAAGGTGAAAAATTAAAAAAAGTACAAGTCCTAGAACTATTTATTTCTTTGCAAAACTGTGAATAAATGATTGATTGTCTTTTTATTTGCAACAAAATTTGTCTGCTAAATACATTTATAATCGATTGTATATATTTATTTTTATAACAATAAATTAGTACTAACTTTTATTCTTGTTTTCTTTCGAATTTATACTTTATTTATCTTCAACCAATTCATTATATTTTCATTTTTTTTTTCTTGACCTTACAACGAAATACAGACGGCAAGGCAATTGTGTACTGAACTATGGGGACTTCATTTTGTTACAAATCTAATCTTTGTTAAGATATCAGTTCCAACTGCTTTTGATATATTTCATATAAAACTGTGTGTAGTTTCTGAAACATTTTTTCTTTGCCAGTCTGGGCTGGTTTTGAAGAGAGATCTCGTGATGGAAATAAATTTGTTGTGGCTGAAAGACCCGTAAAACAGGGTCGACTTGAAGCAGAAGATTCTATCATTGAAGAGCGTAAAGCTAGAAGAGAAAGTGCTGCCAATGGTTTCTTTGACGAGGCTGAGAGTGGCAATTCATCTTCAAACCTCCTTGATACATTATTTGTTGATGGCTGATGGAAAATGTGATTCCTTGACGGTAATGATTAATTTGTCTTTGGGATCGAAGGTTGAGGGCTTCAATGCATCAGTTGCAACAGAGGAGAATGGTGATTGGAGAAAACGGACTATTACATAGCTGGTGTTATATATGTAACATTTCAAAAGAAATCATCAGTGGGAAGGTAGCTACTGAGATTAGGTGTGTATATTGTAATTTATGGTGAGTTTGCTGCAACTGCCCCCAGTTACGGGACATGAAGTTAAAACCAATATTGTTTTTGTAACATGATACTGCCATTTGCTTTCAAGATGAGACACATCGGTCCCCCCCTTTTGCGGTTTCTTTATCCCTTTTTTTGACTGTTACTTGTTATTATATTTGAGGTAGTAAAGAAGAGAAACCTGCTTCTAATTACTCAAAAAATGCAAAATTCAAGGTTCAAATCGTGGGTGACTCTGTAGTGGAGTCCAATTTTAGAGGTATTTCTTTGACTTGGACCTTAGTGGGTTACCTGAGTGACCTCTGCTGGAGTTGGTTTGGTCAATAAATAAGATTGACTACTGAATATGTAAAACAACATACTTGGCGATCTATTCAATCCCCTTTACTATTTATGAAAGGCATGGGAAAGGGAGAGGAGATATAACATAAAATTTATGGAATGTGCATTATCCAAAGACCTCTTCCAAGTAAGTAGTCAAACTCAACAATTATATAATGAATGATATTCATCTATGTCTAGCTGCTCTCGTACTTTATGTGTACATTTAATCCCGTTGTCTATAGAATAAAGATGAAAAGTAGTATTGTTCTAGTAGCATTTATAGATGACAAATAATTTGATTAGAAGTGAATTAGATAGGGTTCCTCGTTATTAAATTTGTCTTTCATTTTTGAAATAATTGGAGTGAAAGGCTAAAGTTCCATACAAGGGAGAAAAAGTGGGTTTTAAATTTTAATACATTTGAAAGTATAGAAGTCATTACTTTGATATATTAGAACCAGTTGTGTGCTACGTTATAGTGATCACGTTTTAAGTATTATTTACTTAATTTTTCATTACAGTTAAATTATGAATTTGTATTCTTTGTGATCATTATTTAAATCCGGAGGGATCAATTCAGTTGGATTCAAAGCCCTTGATATTAATCAAAATATTGATTATTTAGGTGACCCTTGTGCATAAAAGGTTTAGTTGACTATTCCCCTATCCACAAATGAAAATGTGACACATATGTTCACAACCTCCTCTTCATTCTCTCCCTCAGTTCTCCAAAACCATGCTAGTTTCGTCAGCAACTCATCTTCTCTTAATTCCACACTCTTTTGGTTTAATTTTTGGTTTAATAATCTTGTAATGGAACTAAAAACTGACAGAGTCTAACAATATATTTAACCATAGTATTATTATAAAATTATTCGATACAGGGATTTGGCTATTTTGATAAATTGTAGATATTTTAGATAATAAAATAGATTACATAATTTTCATTGAAAAAATAAAAATAAAATTATATAAGAAAATTTTATAAATTGTCAAAGCGTTAATTATTTGATATTTAACTACTATTTATGGTTTTATGTTTTACATTATAGTATGAGTGTTAGTAGACTTGTTTTCTTTATCGATTTTTTTTTTTGTATAATCTTTTTAAAGTAATCAACATTTTGAGAAATGTTTATTTATCTAATTGAACTAGTACACACAAATTTTTAATGCGGTTTTAAAAGTCATAACTTCCCTCTTGTTTTCAAGCGCTTCCTATGATGATAATCTTTTATTGAAACTAATTAAATCATAAACTAGGATTTGCTTTAATCTGGGCAAAATATTATTTTAAAATAATAAATTTAATAAAAATTGAATTTAATCTGTGAGATGAAAATAAGTCAATGTCATTTTATTATCGAAATTGACCAAGTCTTCGACTGGTGTGATGATTTTAATTGTGAATTTAAAAATTTTAAAAATTACAATCAGCTTTAGTAGTTTCTAAAATATATAATTTTTTTTAGCTTAGTATCAGTTTTTAGTTTCAAAAATTAATTTTTGTAAGAGTTTAATTCTAAGATAAATTAGTTTAAAATTTTTCTATCGTTAGTTTAGAAATATATTGATACAAAAGGCAGACATGACTTTTACTTGTTAAACCTTATATTACTATTACAAGAATCCATAAAGTTTCATTGTCCTATAACAGATGTTATAACTACTGGATCAAAAAAGTTTGGTTATGAAATAATATCTTTAAAATTAACATTAATAATGTTATATATATACCTACACACACTCTTTAAGCCTGTGAATCTAACTCAATTAGAACAGCCAAACTATAACACACAAACTCAATATACATAAAGAAGAAAGTTTTGGCCATCAAATTCTTAGAAGACCAGTCTGGTCCCTGTACAAACTCACAAGGGCATTCCAAGAAGAAAGTTTGGAGCAATATGCTGTAGAATACTGCAGCAGCATTTCGTACCATGCACAGTTTGCAGCATGCGCCAATATATATTTTCACACCCCCCATTAGGCATGCTCATTCGGATTTTGCGGAGGTGTGGTGTTGTTGGAATCGGAAGTTAAAGGGTATCCAATTCCATGGCGATCATTGGGAAAAATCATGAACACCCCACCCGCAAACACCCCAATAGCAGTGGGAAGCGCTTGAACAAGACGCTTCTGAGTTGACTCAAAACCAGGGTAGAAGCACTGCACAGTGTTGCTGTCCAATAGCCCCAACACCGCAAAAACCAACAAAGACAAAGCAGCATGCACAAAGTCTGCAACCCTGAGTCTGTACCATGAAAGGTCAACGGAGTTGGAAGCCGGAGAAGGCCAGAGTCCCTTCGGGGTCACGATGCCATAGTGCCTCTGCTTGTCACTGCCTGTGTAACTATCGGTGAAGGAAGAAAAGGCGCAACTGAGGCCACATAGCAGAAGGAGAACGGCGCAGAGGGACTTGTTGCTGGCGTTGCATTCACCACTGTTGGTCAAAATGGGGTTCAGGAATTGGAACACGAAGACTGTGCCTGTTGGGAGAAGCTTTATGAGGCTGCCAACTGATGCGAAGGTGCTGCTTGTCACACCATTGTTTTTTGAGGTACTTGCTGAGGAAGATGGTGGAGTGTTCATAGATGAAGAGTCTGCAATCATTTTTTGTTCTTCTTTTTACTGTTAGTTTTCTCTGCTTGTTGTGCAGTTGCAGCTCAAACTGTTTCCCAAACATACCACTATTGTATCAGTTTGTGTTTTTTCTTTCAGTGTCTGATGCATGTGTTCATCTTATAGTAGCAGAAGTAGGTGGCGGCGGCGGCTTCTACGTAAAATCACTAGCAAAAGCAATCATATTCATATTCAGAAACCGTGACCATATACCAAATTGCACTACTCAATGCCATGCACGTTGAACAATTCAAAGATTTTCAGAATAAAAGTCAGACAAGAAAAAAAAACATACGCACAAACACAAAGTCAGACAAAAGAAAATAGCAATATTGTAGTAAGCTACTTACATGTTGTCGAATTTTCATTTGACAAGTGTGACTCAGTGGGATCGAGATCCACTGTCATCAAATTATAATATAAGTGTTTACAAATTTCATCTTAAAATATAATAATCTTTTGAGCTAAGCTTAAATTTATTTTTAAGATCGTACGAGAATTATTGAGAGTTTATTCTTACGAAATTTAGTAGAATTAATGAGTAACTATAGCTATCAATCACGTTAGATTACCCACGCAAATATTCATCTCATGTACAAGATTGACATGAAAGGGTATTTTATAAACAAGCCAAATTTTTTTGAAATAGTTATATAAAAATGTTATAAATTAATATATACGTAAATTAGTTTCATTATAGAAAAAATCATTTTAATTTTATTTTTATTTTTCTTTCTTAGTACTTGTCAAGAAACAAGTCCAACCTTATCCTAAGCTATTAACAATAGGAGCTTATACATATACCTTGTTAAATTGAAAGACAGAAGCAAAAATTAATAAAATACTAAGAATTACTTAAATGAGTGAATGAATTATACGCTTCAACTAGTGAATAAATTAAACGAGTTTTTGTAAAAGTTGACTTTATCTTATAAGATAAACTCAATTTATTTTTTAATAAATGTTTCTAGAGATATTTATCTAAAATATGATATTCCATATATTTGATGGATGTGTATATTGAGAATAAACTCCAAATCACTTATTAGAGTAGAATAATTTCATATAAATTCACGTATTAAGTAGTTTTATAATAGTTATTTTTAAATTTATATTAATAAAAGTAATTTATTGGTTGGTTCATAGTAGTGTAATAGAATTTAGGTTTAACAACCCATTAATCTGAAGTATATTCAAGGAAGATCCAGTTTAGACACAGTTGTTGATAAACACATCAAATACTCTTACTAAAATATTGTAGGATAAACCAAAATTAATTATTTATTTCCACTCATACCCGATAAAACATTTAAAAGCAAAACAAGTTCAAAACAAAATTTAAAAGTTTGAATTTATTTTATATTCCACATAACAACTTAGAGACAGTAACATAAATAAATTCAATTCTTTTAAATAAGAATATGTTTGAATTGACTTCTTCAAAATGACTTTTCAATTTTTTTAAATTTAAAAAACTAATTTTTTGTACTAAATTAAAATCAAATTGTAGAACTCCTTAATTTCTTTTATCAATCAATTAATAGCCATTAAAAATGTAAATTATGAAACCAGGGGCTCCCCTGGTATGAACGTTATCTTAAATGTTGAGGTTACGTTTAACGTAGTCATCGAAAGGTAGGTCAACCTTTTTCGAAAATAAAAAATGCATCTTCGTTTTCAGATGATTAAATTCTTGAAAAGGGTACCAAATTACTTAATTGTGCTGCATAAAAATGAGAGTTAGATCTAGAAATAAAAAATAAAAAAAATAAAAAAAACTTATGAAATACACTTTTCGTCCTGAAATAATGATACTCAATTTTTGAATGTTTTAGCTATAAAACCTAAAGATATTTTTACTATAACCCTTTTAATATCAAGAAGAAGAAAAAAGTAAGGTAAGGTGAAGAAATATAATAGAGAGGGGAAATGCTATAGCAAAAATGTTGTGAGGATGGGATTATCCTAAAAATATTTTGCCAGACTCGGGATTTTGTGATGAAGTTTTTCATTGAAAAACTAAAATTAAAAGTCAAATAAATAATAATTTAATAAAACTGTTAAAATCTTAAGTATTTGATATTTAATTATTATATATCATTTAATATTTTACTCCTTAAAATTCATCTCGTATAATCAAATACAATAACATTTTTTAAAAGTAATGGTTTTTTTTTATCAAAATTTTGATTATTTTTGAGGAACTGATAAATATTTGTCTAAAGAATATAATAAATAGAGGTTGAGGGTTTAAGATTAAAATATGTTCACGGTGCGGTAATTTTTTTTTTAACTACCTTAAAATCAAACATAAAAAAATATGTATATAATTTTGGTTGATTCGATTTTTATTTAAAGATACATTTAAATTAGATATAAGAAATATATACGATTTGGTTTTGTTCGAAAAAGAAAAAAAAAAATGTAATCCAAATCAAACTAATTTGTGTGGGGTTAAGTTTGCATCGGTTGTTGTGTGTGTGTGTACGTATCTATTTATAAAAGCTCGTAAAAAAATCAGTATCATAAAGGAAAACTAGTGTGTATCAATGACATAGCATTCAAGCATGGATACATAACTATCTACACTTGTTGAATACTTTGTGTCATTTTTTCTTAGTTTGAGAACAAAAGCAAGAAATAACCATAACTGAATCCTGGAATACATTTTGTGTTTGATGTAAGGACTGCCTTGATAATAACAAGTAGGATTTCCAACTCAATAAAAAGTATTTGGATTGAATTTGAATGAAATTTTGCATTATTTTATTAGACTCCATTAACCTCAGTTTAATATATCATGTGAGGAGAGAAGTCTCCTGTAGTGAAAAGGATGCAAACAAAAATAATAATAAAGAACAGTACGTAAAGTCTCAATATTTTCAAACATTTTTATTGGTTGAAAGTATCATTAATTATATTAGTAATGTTTGTTTTGAAGTGGTTGCCAAATTTGATTGAATCCAAAAATTTAGAAAACAAAATCTATTTTATTAAGAAATAAAACTAGTTGTGAACTGGTTAGGTTTGAAATCCAATCATGTGCTTAAATAATTGATAAGTTTATCCCCTTCTTTTAACAATGTAAAGGTGAAAATCTTCTAAAGGTATCTAAAATAATTTTTGTGAAAATAGATATTAAGAACTAAGAAAATAGCGATTTCAAATTTGAAAAGGATAAAAGTAAAATAAAATATTTACATAGATTAAAACTATATTTTTCTCCTTTTTTTAAGATTTAAAAATAATTAAACTAAAAAGAAAGTCACTTGGATTAGGTTGACAATCGTAAGGGTTTGGTGGTAAGTTTGCATTGTTCTTGAAAGATCTTGAATACAAAGTTTAAGGAGAAAACTACGTAGGGAGTCTCCTTTGAAGTGTTTCTAAATCCGAAACTAATAAGCTTTGGAAGAGACATCACATCAGATATCACAACCCAAGTTGCTGAAGAGCAACCTGGTCAAATACACAACGCTAACCCTAATTTCGACCATTAAACACTGCTTATCACAGTAGAAGTCGGCGAAAACCAACAGACAATTCACTCTAGAGGCAACACAAAAACCTAGTACACTAACATTTCACGCCATGCATGCAGGAATGGCAACAAAGTACTAATACTAAGCATTGTCAATCGAATTTTTCGGAGGGTCAGTAGTATCATTGGACTTTGGGGAAGGTTCGTTGGAATCAGAAGTTAAAGGGTATCCAATTCCATGGCGAGTATTGGGGAAAATCATGAACACCCCACCCGCAAACACCCCAATAACTGTGGGCAGCACCTGAAGCAGACTCTTCTGAGTTGACTCAAAACTAGGGTAGAAACAGTGCACAGTGTTGGTGTCCAACAACCCCAACACTGCAAACACCAACAAAGACAAAGTAGCATGCACAAAGTCTGCAACCTTGAGTCTGTAGTCTGACAAGTCAAGGGAGTCGGAAGCTGGAGAAGGCCAGAGTCCCTTGCGGGT